>Ga0105045_10000806_pt1 | contig 24245 bp, 16 predicted proteins | sample MAT02_FD_78089 | JGI IMG/M metagenome (GOLD analysis project Ga0105045, IMG submission 78089) | Freshwater microbial communities from Lake Fryxell liftoff mats and glacier meltwater in Antarctica - MAT-02 (megahit assembly) | ecosystem: Environmental > Aquatic > Freshwater > Ice > Liftoff... | reverse complement strand
TGATACACCGTGTAATCGCCCGCAGCAACCCCGGCGATGGTTGCCGAATTGGGATTCGATACGGCCTGGATCACCCCGCTGGCATCAACGGCCACTAATTGGTTGGTGTAGTTGGGGCCGGTTTGCTGCGACGTGATGTTGACCACAATCTGACCGTTGCTGTTGTCGCAACTGGCCGATGTGCAGGCACTGGCGTTGGTGGCCAGCGTTACAGTGCTTGAATACGCATCCGAACAACCTGTGCCACTGTTGACAACGGCACGGTACAGTTGCCCGTTCTGCGCGTTGAAGAAATTCTGGTACGTGGTTACGTTGGCAATATCCGTCCAGCTTCCGCCCGCATTGGTGGAGGTTTGCCACTTCACTACGTTACCCGTTTGGGCCGTGAGCGAAATGGTTCCCGCGTTGTTACCGGGGCAAAGCGCACCGCCGTTGTAACTCGCCAGGCCACCCACCGAAGGTGTAGTGCAATTGTTGATTGTGCCAAACGTGTAGGCCGTGTAGGTGTTTGGCGTAATGCCCGGCACCGACAGCGTACCCGTGCCGCTTAGGGTGCCGGTGGTGGTGGGTATGCCGAGGTTCACCCACTTACTACCGTCCCAGCCCACCATAATCAAATCGGCCAGGGTGTTGTTGGTCAGCGCGTTAAGGCCCGAAGCCGGGTTCCAGCTTAGGGTAAGGTTCACGGCTGAAGGGCCGTTGATGTCCCAGTATTCTACCGGACTCACGGCGGCAACGCTACTGCTCAGGCTGGCCGTGCTGAAGGGTGCGCCCGTTGGCAGCGTGGCCGACGATGGGTTGGTGCTGAAGTAGGCAGCCTGGAATGTGCCGCTGGTTGGAGCCGACATACCCGCCGGGCGCAGCGTAGTGCCATTGCCAACGGGGAAGGTAAAAGCCGTGTTGCCGACCTTTTCGGTATAACCATTCACGTGGCTGGCATCAGAGGCTCCCACGTAGCTCGATCCTGGCTGAAAACTCAGGTTGGCGGTGGGTTCGTTACGGGGTGTGACAACGTAGCCCGACGTAAACGTCAGTACGTTATACTCTGCCATATCTCCGCCCGAATGCACTTGCACCGTCGATGTGACATTGGTTTGCGCCAATAGCCCGGTCACGACACCGAGGTAGGCGAATAGCAGGTATAGGACTCGTTGCATAATTATAGTAGTTTAATTCGATTGAATGTCGTTTCCACCTCGGTTGAATAGGAAACAAGCAAGGGAACTCTGTGTCCGTAAACGTCACCCTGATAGGGGTAGCAGCAACTCACTTACAGGTTACTGATTGATAAACAGGATGATGGGCCAGAAACCATCCACAACCTCACCTTGGAACGCCAGCCCGGTCGCACCCGCAACACCTCCGACTTCACGGACATCGCCGGGCTGACGATGGTAAACCCTTCGCCCTTCCCTGACAGCCGCCCGATTGTAGCCGGTCTGTAAGCCAGCCGAAACCGGCATCAGACGGGTTGAACTATGTAGCAGTCGGTTCATGCAGTTGACAATAAGGGCGTTAAAAGCAGTTTGAACAAAGCCCACCCCCACCTGGGCCACTCAATCCCGGTTTTATAGTCGGTGTCGGTCATGGTTGAGATCGGGAAGTTAAATGCGATTATGGCACACACCGGCTTGATTAGAAATCCAGACTCTGCGCGAAGAAAGCTGCCGTTCCCACAACCGCTCGCGAAATAGACATCCGACCGGCGGGCTGAGACGTGTCGCCCCCCGAGAAGTTGATGCCGATCAGGTAATACGTAGTGGTGCTGGCAACACTGATTACCTGCGGAGGGGCAAAACCAATAGAGAATTGTCCCGCCAGCAGGATTTGGCCAGAAAGAAACCCTGGTGCCACCGGATTGGTGATACTGGTAGGTAGGCCCCCTACACCTACTCCGCCCGGTATGGGGGCTCCCCCTGCCCCTGTTGTTGATGAGGACAAGTAAAGCTGCAGATTGATAGCTTGGCTTGAGCTTGAAGGGTTGTTTGCGTTGAAACTGACGTAAATGAGCCAATTACCGGGCGTTAGTGTGATGGATGCACCCAGGTTTACTTTTTCCAGATTACTTGGAATCGAGAGAAATCCTGTTTGGGTGTCGGGCAAAGTAGCCACAATCAATTTTCCCGAAGGTGGCCTTACCCAACTCGACTTGCCCGTTGCATCAGAAGTTAGAATTTTCCCCGCGCCCTCGGTACCGTCCTGAATGGTCACTTGCCCGGTGGTTTTATTCACAATGGTTTTGTTGCCATCGGTGGCTTCCACTTCCAGGCCGCTGCTGGTGCCGATGGTGCCGGGGTTAGCCCCGATTTTTACCTGGGCCTGAGCCATCGCGCTGACGAACAGCAATCCACAAATCATCAGAAAAAAGCGTGTCGTTTTCATTGTGTTAATTGGTTGTGTTGCAGGCTTCTGCAACGGGTTGGTTTTTATTTGTTTGATTAAGTCAACTTTATGTTGTGTAGCTCCCCGCCAAACTATGGCAGGGGTAGCCGGGGAAACCTCATTGAGCAAGTGTGTTGTGGTCATGGCGTTCGATCCTGGTTTATGCCCGGTGTTGGCCGGGGGTTTGGTAATGGTTTATGTTGGTTGGCTTGCGCCGTTATTCGGTATCAGATGGGGTTGCGTTCCCCGTTTATTGCCAATTGGCACAATAGTTGATGTCTGTTCGCCTAATCGGTCAAATTGCCTTTTTGAGCCTTTTCGCTCTTTCTGCTACCGGTTGGCATATTTTGTGCAGGGCCATCCTGCTTCGTTCGTTTGCCTGCTTAATCATTCCTGTTTGTGGCATTTTTCGGCCTGGTCGATTCAGATTATGTCGATTCCAGTCTGGAAAGCCCTTTTTGGGTTCATAACGGCAGTTACCCATACCTGCTTTTGCCAGTTTCTGTATACGTATATTGCCAAAAGTGTGCCAGTCTACTCTACCCTGCTATTTTTAGGTTCTGATTATGAATGAGTTGACTTCGTAACCACCGAACTGCTATGTGTAACCAATCCCGCTCTTGTTGTCTGATGACTTCCTGACTGCGGGTCAGTTCACGAATGCAATTCAAACCGTGACGAAAAAAAGCATTGGCTTTATAGCCATGTTTCTTCATCCGTATTTTTTGTACTTTATGATGTAGGACTTTCGCTCAAAGGCGAATTGCTTGGATTCGTGGATTTGCTAACTCCTTAGTTAGGTAGTCAGTGAAAAGACTTGTCCGCAATTTGTAGTGTGCAGGGCCATCCTGCTTCGTTCGTTTGCCTGCTTAATCATTCCTGTTTGTGGCATTTTTCGGCCTGGTCGATTCAGATTATGTCGATTCCAGTCTGGAAAGCCCTTTTTGGGTTCATAATGGCAGTTACCCATACCTGCTTTTGCCAGTTTCCGTATACGTATATTGCCAAAAGTGTGCCAGTCAATCAGTGGTAACTGGTTTTAGGGCAATTCGTGCGTTTGTATGCGTTAACCCGCGCTTTAGCCCCCAGAAGGTTCATCTTTAATAGTCAAAATCACCTGGTTTACAGATATGGATAAAATCAACCTCGGGTTCGACCTGAACTTGATAGCCAAGTGGCTTTTTGACAGGCTCTAACTGGCGTTTCGGTATCAGATGGGGCTGCGTTGGGGGCAACGGTGTACTTTTGTTGTAAAATCACGTAAGCACATGGCAACCTCAGAAAAACTATTGCCATCCTGTACGCTCAAAAACGTTCAAAACCAGCGAGGTCAGTAACCTGCCTTCGCTCGATAGCTGGCTGGCTATGCCCGCCGATATCTCCGATTTTGAACAGCAGTCGTTGTTGCGCTCGCAGAAGACACTTATTTTCAATGTGCACGACTGGAATGAACACGAACTCGATTCGCATTTCATTGGCCCGCTCTTCGCGCTGGTCGATTTTTCGACCTCCCTTTTCAACCACTTTGCTCAGCGCGAAATCGAAGGCACTGTCGATGACATTCTGCTTTATGGCCGCGTCGATGGTCTGGTTGCCAGTGGTCGGCGCGAACCTGAACAGCCTTATTTTGCCTTTCAGGAGTACAAGCGAACACTTGACCCCAACGGAGACCCCACCGGGCAGTGTCTGGCGGCTATGCTGGTGGGGCAAACCCTCAACCCGCAGCCCATGCCGGTTTATGGCTGTTACGTGGTGGGTAGCCTTTGGCAGTTTCTGACCCTCGAAGGCCGCCAATACGCCACCAGCCCCGGCTATTCGGCCACCTCCGACGACCTGTTCGACATTTTCCGCATTCTGAAAGCCCTCAAACAAATCGTCACCGAGCGCACTGCCGCCTAAACGAAGTCCGGGCAGGACACCATTCGGTTAGTATGCAGTTGGCCAGTATGTTGCGGTCATGGCGTTCGGTCCTGGTTTATGCCCGGTGTTGGCCGGGGGTTTGGCATTGGTTTATATGGGTTGGCTTGCGCCGGTATTCAGTGTTCGATTCGGGACGGTCCGACGGTTCGGCCTACTTGTCGTGTATCAGCGATGTCTATGCTGCTGAGCTTACCACCTTGATTTCGTTCAAAAAGCCCCGTCTTGTATCTACCGCTGCCGAGGGTCATTACATCGAGATCAGGCACAAAATTGCGATTGACTTCTACCTGAACGACGTACATCTGTTGGATGAGTTTCTGGTGATTCCAGGCCATTCCGAAGAAGCCATTATTGGGGCCACTGCGATGCAGAAATGGCGTATTAAGCTTGATTTTGAATATGATACCGTTATCGTTGACCCGAAAGTGGCTAAACTTCAATTGATATAGTAACCCATTGGCTGCTTCCATTTTAGGTGGATGACGTCCGGGGTGCAGATGCCAGCGTGGAGACACTGGACCGGCAACGAATAACCGCCGGCATGGACTCGCACGGCATGGAAATTGCTAAACATATAAAAATCAGCGCGTTCGTGACCACACCGAAATACGGGGGGCAGAAGCAGCAGAATAGTCGGGTAGGGCCGGGCTATTCTGCGTTGGGGGCAGGTACCCCCCGGAGAGAAAGAAAGGAAACGCTCACCTCAGAGAGCAGAAGATACCGGTCAATACCTCTCTCTATACCATAATGCAAGCCTTCAATTGCCTCATCATCGACGATTCGGCACCAGACGCATTACTGCTACAGCATCAACTTGCTGATCTTACGCTATTTAACAAAATTACTACCTGCCACACGTTTGCCGAAGCGTTTGCCGCACTCACCCAGCATACCTTCAGCCTGGTTTTTCTGGATGTTGAATTAGGCAATGATAATGGTCTCGATCTGTTGCAGGCCATTGTTACCCTGCCACCCGTTATCGTGACCACAGCGCATGACCGCTACGCCGTGCAGTGCTTTGGCACTTAACGGTATTGGTCGGTATTGGCTGATCCGGGACGAGGTTGCCAATGCGATGCTTCATTTTCGGCAGGCGATGCCCTACGCGCTGCAAAACCGTGAAAACTCCGAAGAGCCCCTCGTAGAAACGAACATTAACCTGAGTGCTGCATTTATTCAGCAGCAGCAACCCGACAGTTCCGTGTTGTACGCGCGGCAGGCTGTTCTGCTGGCCAAACGGGGGGGCGTAAGGTATTTCGTGAGCGGGCGCTGCGGGCGTTGATTGATGCCCAGATGATGCAGGGCGACTACCGCGCGACCATGGCCAGTCTGAACGAGTTGAAGACCCTGCGTGATAGCCTGTTTTCTGGTGATACGGTTAGGGCAATGGTCCAGATAGAAAGTAAGTATGAAATTGATAAAGAGGAGAGAATACTTAGTCTGCTCAATCAGAATTTAGTTCGGGAACAGTACGGTCGGTGGTTACTGCTCTGCGTGGTTAGTCTGTTAATCGTGCTATTACTGGCTGGCATCTGGATTTACCGGCAGAGCAGGAAAACGAATCGACTGCTCAGCGATCAGAAACAGGCCATCGAAGATCAGGCTGTTGAACTCTACGAACTAAACCAGACCAAAGACAAACTCTTTACGCTGCTCGGCCATGAGCTGCGGGTACCTATCATCAGTCTGAAAAGTACGCTCACGCTTTTTGAGAGCAACACCCTGACCCCCGATAACCTGCGGCAATACATGAGCCGATTACGGAGCGAGATAGATCAGTATTACCCCATGCTCGATAACCTGATTCACTGGAGCCTTTCGCAGCAGCATGGCCTGTTTGCCGTACCAAGGGTCCTGTGTCTCCACGAACTGACCGATGAGGTATTGTGCGTACTTGAACGGCTTACTATTACAAAGAACATCACGATTGTCAATCGGCTGCAGCCCGCTGTGGTGTTGGCCGATGAGAACCACGTCCGTATTGTGGTACGAAACGTACTGCACAACGCCTTGAAATTTACCCCCGTCGGTGGTACCATTGCGCTGGATTTGATTTTGGAGGATGGGTATGCCGGTGTCATGATACAGGACAGTGGCAGGGGAATATCAGCCGAAATGTTGGCGCGGCTATTTCAGAAGCTGTCTGTGTGGCCGGGTACGGCGGGTGAAAAAGGTACCGGGCTTGGGCTTAAATTATGCCGTGAACTGGTGCTGCTCAACAACGGGCATCCGCGGGTATATAGCAACCCGGAAAATGGTACGCAGGTACTATGCCTGTTTCCTGTGAACACAAGCCTTATTTCGGAATTCGCGCCGGAAGAACTTGCGGGTACGCATGCCTGATCCTGACCAATTGGGCATTCCTGCTGAAGGGTACGTTCGCGAAATCGCTTACTTTGCGGCATGACTAAACTGTATTTGCTCACGCTCCTCGCCTTAACCGCGCTTATCTCCTGTCAGGAAAAAAAAGCGGGCGAACCCGAATTTACCAAACTCGCCGACGAATACGTTGATGTTTATCTGGCTAACAACCCCGGCGGTGCGGTGTATCTCGGCGTTCACGAGTACGACGGCAAGCTGACGATTCCCACCGCCGATACCATTGCCCGGCAACTTGCCCAGCTCCGGCAGTACGACTCTACTTTTGCCCAAATTGATACCACGAAGCTATCGGTTGATAACAACATCGATTATAAGCTGCTCACGGCCAGTATCAAATCAGATATTCATCAGATCGTAGATTTGAAGGTTTACGAAAACCCGATGGCATATTTCGTCGATTTGAGTCCGTACGTCGAGCGTAATTTTGCCCCGCCCGTCAGCCGCGCCCGCTCGGTGGTGCGTATTGCCCGGCAATTGCCCGCGTATTTTGCGGTGGCCCGGCAGAACATCGGCAAAAACCCGCCCCGCGAATATGTCGAAGCGGCCATCGAAGGGCTGCGTGGCTCGGCAGATTACCTGAAAGCCGATATTCCAGAAGCGTTCTCTGCGGTCATGGCCGATACGGCCCAAACGGCACTGGCAGCTGACCTCACTGCCGCGCTGAAAATAGGTGCTGCGGCTACCAACGCCTTTGCCGATTATCTGGATAAATCGGTACTGCCCCGCGCTACCGGTTCATTTGCCATTGGCACGGTCAATTACCGGAAAATGCTGCTCTATAACGAGCAACTGACCATTAATCCCGATAGTCTGCTGCAACTCGGCATGGAAAACCTCACCCGCGAGCAGGCCGAGTTTGCCGCTGCCGCCCGCATCATCGACTCCACCAAAACGCCCATCGAAGTCTTTGCTGCCATCCAGCAGGAACATCCCACCGCCGACAGTCTGCTGGCTGCTACGCGCGGGCATACCGAAGCTATTCGGCAGTTTCTGCTCGATAAAAATATTGTTACGGTGCCGTCGGAAGTGCGGGCCACGATCACCAAAACGCCCGAATTTATGGTCGGAGCCACGGCGGCCATGAACACACCGGGTCCGTTTGAAGTCTCCTCGGCGTCGGCAGCGTATTACTACATTACGCTGCCCAAGGCCCAATGGACGCCCAAACAGCAACTGGAATGGCTCACGCTGTTCAATAAATACGTTGCCGAGATTATCTCGGTACACGAAGCCTATCCGGGCCATTACGTGCAGTTTCTGCACCTGAATGCCTCGAAGAAGCTGAGTCGGGTGCGGAAGATTTTTTCGAGTTACGCCTTCGTGGAGGGTTGGGCGCACTACACCGAGCTGATGATGCTGGAGCAGGGATTTGGCAAGTCTGACGACCGTGTTACGGCGGCTAAGTATAAAATGGCGCAGCTGTCGGAGTCGCTGCTGCGGTATTGTCGGCTGGTGTGTTCTATTCAGGAGCATACGCACGGCTGGACCGTAGAGCAGGCTACACAATTTATTATGGACAACTGCTACTACGAGCGCAAACCCGCCTACGAAGAGGCCCGGCGCGGTACGTTCGACCCCGGCTACCTGTCCTATTCGCTCGGTAAGCTGCAACTGCTGGCCCTGCGCGATGAGGTGAAGAAAAAACAGGGCGACGCATTTGTGCTGAAGACATTTCACGATCAGGTGCTGGACAACGGAATGCCGCCCGTTCGGCTCCTGCGCGACATATTGATTCGCGATCAGAATCCAGCGAAAACCAGTTTGTAATGGGTTGAAACAAACCCTTTAAACATGCAATTCTGTCATGGATTGTATATATTTGTTATTCCTTACTTCGTTCTTTACTTAAGAAAACTTGCTCTACTCAAATGAATAGAAGAGATGCCCTCATGCGGGTAGCCTTAGTGGCGGGTGCTACGGCCTCGCTGCCCGCCTTAGCCGACACGCTAGAAGCGTCGGCCACTCGCCGTGCGCTGACTGGTAAGCCGGTATTTTTCACTGCCGACCAGGACGCGACCATCGCCGAACTCGCCGACACGATTATTCCGACCACCAAAACGCCCGGTGCCAAAGCCGCCAGGGTGAACGAGATTATCGACATCATCGTGAAGGACTGCTATCGCGAACCCGAACAAAAGGCGTTTGTAGAAGGGCTGGCCCGCACCAACAAACTGAGTCAGGATGCCTATGGCAAAGCCTTTGCTCAGCTTGATAGCCCGCAGCGCATCGACATCGTGAAGAAACTCGAAGCCGAAGCCAAACAGCAGCGTGCCGATATGGCCAACGCCCAAAAAGTGCAGGCGGGAGCCGGTCAGAACGACGTACAACTGCCCAAAGAAAAGCAGAAAAGCACGACGCCGTTTTTCACGATGTTGAAAGACCTGACCCTGACGGGCTACTTCACCTCCGAAATCGGCGCGACCCAGGCTCTTGAGTATGTGGCTGTACCGGGCCGCTACGATGGCTGTGTTCCCCTCAAGCCTGGCCAAAAGGCGTGGGCACTTTAAACAAATAATTGTACAGTCGTAGAGTTAAAGAGTTGTATAGTTACCTCCGGGTGCGTCAACACCCACTGCGGCAATGTCCATTGCGGCAGCCAACTACACAACCGTACAACTCTATAACTCCTTTATAATTCCTTAAAAGATGAACCTGAACATAGACGCTAAGAAAGACATGACCTACGACGCCATCGTTGTGGGTTCGGGTATATCGGGTGGCTGGGCAGCCAAAGAACTGACTCAGAAAGGCCTGAAAGTATTGATGCTGGAGCGGGGTCGCGACATAAAACACGTCGAAGGCTACCCCACTGCCACCAATAATCCCTGGGATTTTCCGCACCGGGGCCGCGTAACGGCCATGGCCGCCGAAGAATACTGGGCCAATATGCGCACCGGCTACACCGCCAACGAAGAATGGCGGCATATGTTCGAGAACGACAAAGAAAACCCGTACCTCGAAAAAGAAAACCGCAAGGTGGACTGGATTCGCGGGTATCACGTGGGTGGGCGGTCGCTGATGTGGGGGCGGCAGAGCTACCGCTGGAACGAAGAAGATTTCATGGCCAATGCCAAAGAAGATATTGGTGTCGACTGGCCCATTCGTTACAAAGACCTCGAACCCTGGTACACCTATGTAGAGGGGTTTGTTGGTATCTCTGGTAATAAAGATGGTCTGGATGTATTGCCTGACGGTAATTTCCTGGCGCCGATGGACCTGAACTGCGTGGAGAAAGAAGTGAAACAGCGCGTAGAAAAGCAGTTTGGTAAGCGGACCGTGACCATTGGCCGTACCGCCCACCTCACGCAACCCAAGCAACTTCACTACGATTTGGGCCGGGCCGCCTGTCAGTACCGCAACCAGTGTATGCGCGGCTGTCCTTACGGCGCGTATTTCAGTACGCAGTCGGCTACGTTGCCAGCTGCGATGAAGACCGGTAAGTTGACGCTGCGTCCCGATTCGATTGTGTCGGAGGTGATTTACGATGAGCAGAAGGGTAAGGCAACCGGCGTTCGGGTTATTGACCAGAACACGAAGCAGGTACGCGAGTACTTTGCCCGGGTTATTTTCCTGAACGCATCGGCATTCCCAAGCACGGGCATCCTGATGAACTCCAAGTCGCGCCGGTTCCCCAACGGAATGGGCAATCAGTCCGACCAACTGGGCCGCAACATCATGGACCATCACCTTGCCGCTGGTGCGTCGGGTTCGTTTGAGGGCATGGAAGACCAGTATTACTACGGTCGCCGGGCCAACGGCGTGTATGTTCCCCGCTACCGCAACTGGGCGGGCGACAAGCGTGATTACGTCCGGGGCTTCGGCTACCAGGGTGGAGCGGGCCGCTCGGGCTGGAACCGGGGCAACGGCATGGAAGGATTTGGAGCCGATTTCAAAGAAAGTCTGACGATGCCTGGACCGTGGTCAATGGGTCTTGGTGGCTTCGGCGAGATGATTGCCAACCCGGATAATCGATTTACGCTCAGCGATCAGAAAGACAAGTGGGGCCTGCCCATTTACGTGTTTGATGCAGCCTACGGCGAAAACGAACATAAGATGCGCAAAGACATGATGAACGATGCCGCTGAAATGCTGGAAGCCGCCGGTTGCAAAAACGTGACGACCTACAACGACACAAGCAAAAACCCCGGCATTGGTATTCATGAGATGGGTACCGCCCGCATGGGCAAAGACCCCAAAACGTCGGTGCTGAACGCACACAACCAGCTTCACGAGGTGAAAAATGTCTTCAACACCGACGGTGCCTGTATGACCTCGGCATCGTGCGTGAACCCATCGCTAACGTACATGGCCCTGACCGCCCGCGCGGCAGACTTCGCCGTGAAAGAAATGAAGCGCGGTAATCTGTAAGCCAGTTTCAATAGTTGACTTTTGAAGAAAGCAGTGGGGATTCGTCTCCGCTGCTTTTTTTGCTAATTGGGTAATCAAAAACGGATGACAGATAGCTAACCGATACAACTATGACCGCTACCGCCGATCTGATGACCGGTAGCACCATGCACATTCGAGCTGAAATGGATTCTCTATAAAAACGATAGAAAAAAAACATATGGTTCTGGCAGACGTTATTACTGCTTAACAAAACGCTTATCCGTAAGCATATCTCAACGATGAAAAAAGTAATGATTCTGGGTATGATGCTGGCAGCCGGTATCACCCTCAACGCCACGGCGCAGACCACGAACTCGACGGGTGCTGGAACTACCGGAACTACCACAACCGGTACGATGAACAACGGCACCAACACGGGCACCAACTCTGGTACGTACCAGACCCAGCCGCCAGCAACCAACTCGGGTACGATGAACAACAACGGTACCACCACGACTACCGGCACCTACACCACCCCGAATCCCGCCACCGGTACGATGAATAATGGTACCACGACGGGTACGATGAACAATGGTACAACCGGTACGATGAACAATGGTACAACAGGTACCACGAATAACGGAACCTACTCGACTGGAACCGGTACGATGAACAGTGGTACAACCACACCGACAACGGACTCAAAGACGGATACAAACGACCGCATGGGTACCGGAACAACCGGTAATCCCAGCCGCAAAACCAAAAGTCGGCCAAATCGCTCGACGGGTACCACGGGTACATCTTCAACCACGACACCCCCGCGCCGGTAAAATCAAGCGATAATGCATAAATTGCTGATATATGTACATGTATCAGCAATTTATGCATTATCGCGCTTATTGTTACAAAACGATATTGGCATAGTTTATGATAATCCGTTGGTTCATGCAGGAATCGGGGATTTTCGGGCCGCATAATCGTATTTCATCGGCCATTTTCGGTTATAACCTTCCGAATGTAGTCTTGTCAGGGGTTGGCACGAAATTCGACACATATTGATCGAATTGCTCTGCCAATATGAACAAACGACTACAACGCACACGCTGGTTATTTTTTGTCTCGATAAGTTATGGGTGGCTGTGGGCATGTTCGGCCCTTGCCGGTGCGTCCGCTGCCGCCGATACCTGCCAGCACCCCGCCCCGCCCGTTCTCAGTAGTTCAGCAGTGTCGGTTTGCCGCTACGACTCGGTGATGCTTTCGGCCACGGGTTGCGCGGGTACCGTTGTCTGGTCAACGGGCGAGTTTGGATCGGGTATTCGGGTCAGGCCGCAGCAAACCACCACATACACCGCCATTTGCCGGTTAGAGCCGGGCTGCATCAGTTGCTTTGCCGAGCCGCTTGTCGTAACTGTCAACACACCCGCACCACCGGCCCTCACTGCATCAAATAGCCGCGTTTGTCCTGGCGACATCGTTTCGCTGACCGCTACCCAATGCGCCGGTCTGGTTCGCTGGTCAGACCAAAGTACCGGCCCCGTCTGGACCGGAAAACTCGACCAAAATACTTCGTTCCGGGCTACCTGCGAGCAGAATGACTGCATGAGCAGCCTGTCGAAACCTGTTTTGGTTGAGGTGAATCTACCGACGGTGCCGGTCATTCAAATTAGTACTACCGAGGTTTGTGCTGGTCAGCCGGTGGCACTATCGGCTTCCAATTGCCTTGGTACCGTCCGCTGGTCAGATGGGGGCGAGGGGCTGAGCCGGATTGTTCGTCCGATGGCATCGGTGCAGTACACCGCCATTTGCGAAACGGGTTCGTGCCGCAGCGAGCGTTCGGTGGCTGTTGGCGTGCAGGTGCGTCCGGCCACGCGGCAACTCCAACTGGCAACGTCGCTGACCAATACCTGCCCCTACCAGACCGTTGACCTGACCCGTTCTATCAGTGAAGGGAAAACGGTTCCGGCGGGTCTTTTTTACGCCTTCCGAACAAAACCTGATCTTGATGCCGCACCCGTACAAACGCCGGTGGCCGTGCTGGCCGGAACGTACTACATATATGGCTACACAACAGACGGTTGCTATACCGAACCAGTGGCCGTTTCGGTAATGATTTCCCCCTGCGAAAATGCCATTCCGCCCTGTCAGAGTAACCCCGCTTCGGTACAGGCATCGCTGGTTTCCATAGATTGGCAGGCGGGCGTGGCACAGCTGAACGTGCGGCTCGGGGGCGTGGCGAAACAAACAGAGTGGCAAAGTACGGGCAACGGCCTGTTTACGGGCAACGGAACCATAACGCGCTACCTGCTGTCAGAAGCCGACCTGAAAACGAAAGCCATCACGTTCACTGTCAGCACGCCCGACCCCGACGGGGCTGGCCCCTGCACGGGTGCCAGCGACCGGCTCATAATAACCCATAGTCTGGACGTCAAGCGCGGCACTTCTGCCTTAGGGCAACAGGTGAAGCAGGTGGCGCAGACCTTGCAGACTACCCAGCAAAACGCACAAACGGACGAGGAACCGACGTCAATATTCATACCGGAGGGTTTCTCTCCCAACGGCGACGGTGTCAATGATCTATTCGTTATTCGCTACGTACCGGCTGAGGTGAATGTTCGGCTGGATATATACAACCGGTGGGGAAACCGCGTTTATCATCGTGAAAACTACCAGAACGACTGGGATGGTACCGCCAATGAAGGTATGGGGGTGGCCACTGGCAAAGGACTGCCTGATGGCACTTACTTTTACCAGGTAACCCTCAGTAATGGACAGGAATTTACGCGTTTCATGACGCTGGTGCGGTAGTACTATCCAAAAATGAAACAATGAACAAACTTACCTTGTCGATCAAGTGGCCTCCAGTGTCGGCGAAGTAAAAAGAGACCATAAGTATGTGCAGGAATTGGATTAGCTGGTTAGTGGGCGTTTGGCTGTGGGTAGGGAGTTTCTCTGCGCTGGCGCAAACTGATTCGTTGTTGAGACAGGCCGACCGGCTGCTCAACTACAAAGCCTATGGCCGGGCCATTGACGCCTATGGTCAGCTCCTGTCCAACCAGGAAAGCCCCCTCACGGCTGAGCAGAAAGCACGGGTACAGGGCCAGCTGGCGCGGGCGTACCGGCAGGTGGGCGATGGGGCAAAGGCCGAACGGTATTTTCGGGAATCGCTCAGCAATAACCCCAGCGAAGACCCCCAGCAAACCCTGCAATACGCCCAGACGCTGGCCGGAAACGGCAAATTTCAGGAAGCCCAGCAGCAATACGAACGCTACCTGAAACTGAAATCCGCTACACCCGACCGCGTACCTGCGCCCATTCCCCTTAACGAACGTGACGGTAAAAGCGAGTCCACGCGCTACCGGATCGAGTACCTGGCCCTGAACTCGAAAGGAGAAGAGTTTAGCCCGGCCTTTTATCAGGAGGGTCTGGTGTATGTACAAGGCACAAAGGGTGGTTCAGCCATTGAAACAACTGGCAAGGGTGGAGGCAATGGCTACCTCGACCTGATGTACGTACCTAACCGAAAAGACCTTGACGTAACCAGTGTCATCAACGCCGACGGCAGCGCGGGTACCGTGCCTAAATCCACCAGTACCCGCACCAGCCGCAGTGTAGGCAAAGACTACTACACCCGGCCCACCGCCAACGACTCGCCCACGGTGCCCAACTTCTCGGTGGGTATCAATGTGGCCGAAGGGTTGGGTTACGAAGCCCGTCCGGTAAACCCGGCGCAGAAATTTGGGAACTCGCTCAATACGCGCTATCACGAAGGACCCGCCACGTTCTCGAGCGATGGGAGCCGGATTTATTTTACCCGCAATAATTACAACGGCGGCAAAGCCAGCAAGAGCAGCCAGGGCGTCAATAAACTCAAACTCTATACCGCCCGCCAGCAAAACGGAGCCTGGACCGATATTGAAGAATTGCCGTTCAACAGCGACGAATATTCGGTAGGTCACCCCACACTGAGTCGCGATGGGCAACTGCTGTACTTTGCATCTGACATGCCCGGCGGTTTGGGCGGAACAGACCTGTACGTGACTCAGAATCAGAACGGACGGTGGGGAAAGCCGCTCAACCTGGGCAGCACCATCAACACCAAAGGCAATGAGCTCTTTCCATTCGTGGACGATGCCGGCAATCTGTATTTCTCGACCGACGGTCGGCGCGGGCAGGGCGGGCTGGACATTTTTTATGCCAGTCTGACCAACGGTAGCATGGTGCAGGGCGTAGCTACGCTCGGAGCCCCCATTAACTCACCCAAAGACGATTTCGGCCTCATTACCGATGCCCGGCGACAGGGCGGCTACTTCAGCAGCAATCGGCGCGAGGGCAACGATGATATTTACCGCTTTGTGCGTGAGAGTTCACTCTTCGACTGCCGCGACCTGACCATCCGGCTCTACGATACCGATACCAATCAGCCGCTGGACAGCGTAACGGTAGTGGTAAAAGCCGCCAGCGAAGCACGACCTGACCAAACCCTGACTACTGATAAAGACGGGTTCGCCCGGATTTGCTTGCAGGCCAACAACGAGTTTATGTTTCAGGGCAGCCGCGATGGCTATATCAATGCTACGGTTGGGTTTACGACCCGCAACCTGACCGACGATCAGCCAAGCCGCATCGAGGTGGGCATGTTCAAGCCCACCGTCATTATGGACACCATTGAGGTGGCGAGGACGTCCGTACCCACCGGTCCGCTGACCCGTTCGCGTATTCGGGGTACAGTGGTGAGCGAGCGCGACCGACGACCCATCGAAGGCGTTACGGTACGGCTCCGCAACGAATGCGACCGCACGCAGCGGGAGTACCTAACAGGAGCCGACGGACATTACCTGTTCGACATCGTGGAGGGCTGCGATTATACACTGGTGGCCTCCAAACCCGCATTTGGCACGAATACCAATCGCATCAAACGCCTGCCCAAAAAGACTAAACCCAAAGAAGTAGCCGCCGATTTGCGGATGCTCAGCGTGGGCGATGTGCTGCTGGTCGATAATATTTACTACGAATTCGGGGGTGTCAATCTTCGCGCCGACGGTGCCCGCGAACTTGAAAAAGTGGTAACGACAATGCGTAAATACCCATCGCTGGTCATTGAAATTCGATCTTATACCGATAGCCGGGGTGAGGCTCCCCGCAACTTAGCCTTATCGCAGGAGCGGGCCGAAACCGTAGCGCGGTATCTGACGGGTAAGGGAATCAGCCGCAAACGCATCACAGCCATTGGCCTGGGCGAAACGCAATTGGTCAACAACTGCACCGATGGCGTTATCTGTACCGAAGCTGAACACCAGCGCAACCGCCGTACCGAGTTCCGCGTTCTGGAAATTAAATAGAATGATGAATCGCTACGCCGAAGCAGATGAATGATGAACTTTGGGTGCAATCTTCAGAATTGTGTACATCAGTAGGCCATTTATCTGCTTCGGCGTACCGATTCATCATTCATCATTCAAAAGCGTGCTAACTTTTCCTAACGCTAAAATCAACATCGGGCTGCGCATTACGGAGAAACGCCCCGACGGATTTCATACGCTCCAATCGGCCTTTTACCCGGTAAACTGGACCGACGCGCTGGAGATTATCCCTGCCGAAACGTTTTCGTTCAGCAGCAGCGGCCTGCCCATTCCCGGTAGTGACCCTAATCTGAATCTGTGCGTTCGGGCTTACAACATGCTCCGGGCCGATTTTTACCTGCCATCCGTGCAGATTCATCTCCACAAAATCATCCCGATTGGGGCTGGGCTGGGGGGCGGCTCTGCCGATGCGGCTTTCGCGCTCAAAAGCCTGAACGAACGGTTTACGCTGGGTCTGACAACTGGGAAGCTGGAGAACTACGCCCGCCAACTCGGTAGTGACTGCGCCTTTTTTATCGAAAATCGCCCTGTGTACTGCATTGAAAAAGGCGACGTTTTTGAGGAGATCGGTCTCGACCTGAGTGGCTATTACGTTTTGCTGGTCTATCCTAATCTGGCTATCTCGACCGCCGAAGCTTATGCGGGTGTACGGCCCCAACAACCCGAAACGTCCCTGCGTGAACAACTCATGGCTCCCGTTGCCACCTGGTGCGATACGGTGCGGAATGACTTTGAAGACAGCCTGTTTCCAAAGTACCCGCTGCTGGCCCGCATCAAAGCGGAGTTTTATGAAGCTGGTGCGGTTTATGCCAGTATGAGCGGTTCCGGCTCAACAGTGTACGGACTGTTCGACGCCCCCCCACCCATCCCAAACCAATTCCAGAACTACCGCGTTTGGAAAGGAGCGTTACAGACCCCTGCCCACTAAGAACTGCCCGAAGAACAGATGAGTAATTTTATGACGAAACGGCGCGAGCCGTTCCGCTTTATGGTTTGGCTTGGCATTGCCAGCAGCGTCATGATTTTTACGATCATGCTGGTGGCTTATATCGTTCGTCGGGCCGGGCCGGGCTGGACCGATGTCAAATTGCCTACTGTTTTTCTGATTAGCACCGGTGCCATTATGCTCAGTAGCCTTACCCTAAAAAACGCCAACACTGCATTTCGGCACGAGCGGTTCAAAAGCTACCGCTCTAACATGGGCAGTACGCTGATGCTGGGTATTTTATTCATGGTGTTGCAGGCCTGGGGCTGGCGGCAGATGCTTACGGCGGGCGTTGGACTGGCCGGTAATCCGTCGGGGAGTTTTGTCTATGTTATTTCGGGCGTTCATCTGCTGCATATTCTGATAGGACTGATTCTGCTCGGAATCATCCTGACCGAAGCCCTGCGTCGGCGTCCGTACGTTGACTCGTTCGTCTATAGCGTCAACCCGCCCAATCTGCTCAAATTAAAACTGATTACGCTTTACTGGCATTTTGTTGATATTCTCTGGCTCGGTCTGTTCGTTTTTCTGCTTATACATCACGGTCTCGACTGGCCCGTTACGTTTTCTTATTGAACGCCGGATCGGTCTCGCGTTACAGAAAGCCGGTGTTTTCAATATCTATTTGACTTTTCCACAATTTATCCACACTTTTCGGCCATAAACGCTAAAACAAATTTATGAAGCTCATTTTTTCGCTTTTCGCAGCTTTGATGCTGACGACCGCCACCTTTGCGCAGACCGCCACCGATCCTATGCAGGACCCAACAGCTCTCGGCAACGCTTTTTTTAAAGCTATGCTCGATGAGGATGGTACTATCAATAAATACCTGACCAACGACTTCAGTGTTATCAGCTTCGATGGGCAGGTTGTAGATGGCGATTTGCTGGCGCAGGCCGTTGGCGGTGGCTACGTTATCATTGAAACGGGTGTTGTTTCTGACGCCCGCACCCGGCAGTACAATGCCGATGCTGCCGTGATGACCGGCAACTGGAAGGTAAAAGGCAGCGTGCAGGGACAGACGCTCGACAACACATCGACAATTGCTGTCCTGATGGTGAAGCAGAACGGCGCGTGGAAAATCTCCAATGTGCAGTTCACGCCAATGAAGTAGGCTACCGAGTAAATTCTTTTCGCTTACATCACCAAAATTCAAACCCACCCCGCATCTTCGGGTGGGTTTTTTTGTACCCGTTCACTCCTTACCGCTTTTCTTATGCAACGCCACCGGTTTTACCCGTATTCGCTTATCTGCCTGGCATTTCTGCTGGCCGGCTGTGGACATCTTTCCAGCGAACTCAGCGTGGTGGGGCGCAACTTTTCTGATGAGGTCCAGCAAACCCAGAACCTGACCTTTACGCTCAACAAAAACGTTGCCCCCGAATCCCGGCTGAACGAGTGGGACTCTACGCAGTATGTGCGCTTCATACCCGCCGTGCCGGGAAAATTCAAGTGGACGGCCCCCAACGAACTGGTTTTTTCGCCCGCCGTTGCCTTCGATCCCGCTACCAACTACCGCGCCGAACTGACCGACGTGCTGCTGAAACCAACTCCGCAAAAAGACCTGACCGTTAACAACGACCCCATTGAGTTTCATACGCCTTACCTGCAACTATCCGGTACGGAACGCTGGTGGGCCAAATCGCGCGAGACGGGCAAACCCGTGGCCAAACTCCGGCTCAACTTCAACTACCCTGTCAGCGCGGGTGAGGTAAGCGGCAAAGCCACCGTAACTACCGAAGACAAACCCATTGCCACGCAGACCAGCCCCACCGGCGACACCGCCCCCGCCGACGTACTGCTAACCCTGGCCAACGCGCCGAATACAACGAATGAGCAGCCGCTGACGCTGAAAATCGACAAGGGTATCAAGGTGCCAAAAACCAGCTACGTCAGTAAAGAACCCATCGAAGAAACCACCACCCTGCCCGCGCAGAACACCGTCGAAATTGCTGACGTGCAAACCCGCTTCGACGGGAATCAGGGCGTGGTACGGGTCATTACGACGCAGGAACTGCAAAGTGGGCAACTGAGCCAGTATTACAGCATTCAGCCGGAGGTGCAGACCACCGCCGAACTAACCGAAAACGGATTTGTCATTCGCGGTAACTTCACCGAAACCGATACCTACGTCCTGACCCTGACCGACCAGATTCGCGGTACGCTGGGTGCGAAACTCGCCGAGCCGGTTACGCGCGATTTGTTTTTCGGGAAGATGCCCGCCAGCATTGCGTTTGCCAATCCGAAAGCGGTCTATCTGTCCGAAAAAGGGGCGCGGAACGTGGGGCTGAACATCGTGAACGTACCAGTGGTGCAGGTCAAAATCGCCAAACTGTACGAAAACAACCTGCTGAACTACTTCCGAAACAACCGCTACGAGCAATACCGCGAAAACGCCGATGGCAACTACGGCCCCGACGGTACGTATAGCTACAACGCCGATGCCGAAGAAAACTTAAGCCGGGTGCTGGTCAACAAAACCGTCGAGACCGTTAACCTGCCCAAAGTCCGGGGCGTATCGGCCCTGAACATTGCCCTGCCCGACGTGCAGAACGAGTTTCGGGGAATTTATCTCGTTACGGTTGGCTCCAAAGACGAAGCGTATCTGGAATCGAGTCAGTTGGTGTCGGTGTCGGATATTGGGCTGATTGCGCACCAGACCGAGAACGAAGTGGTGGTCTGGGCCAACTCGATTAAAACTGCCGAGCCGCTGCAAAACGTGGAGATAACCCTCGTCAGCAGCAACAACCAGTCGATCTATACCCTCACCACCGATGGAAGCGGCATGGCCCGGTTCGACAAGATTACCGAGAAAGCCCCCGGCTTTACCGTCGCCCTAATTACGGCCCGCATTGACGACAAGACGGTACGCAACAGCGATTTCAATTTCCTGTTTCTGCCCGATACCGAAGTGGAAACGTCGCGCTTTGCGGTGGAGGGCAAGCGCGATAATCCGACGGGTTTCGACGCGTTCGTCTATGGCGACCGCGACATTTACCGCCCCGGCGAAACCATTCACTTCAACACCGTTATCCGGTCGCAGGACTGGAAACCCGCGTCCGAAATACCAATTATCATTCGGTTATTAGCCCCCAACGGGCGCGAGGTGCGGAGTTTCCGCAAGACAACCAACAGGCAGGGAGCCGTTGATACCGACATCCTGCTTGACCCTGCCGCCGTTACGGGTACCTACACCATTGAGGTACAAAACGCCAACGCGGTGCTGCTGACGTCGCAGTCGGTGAGTGTGGAAGAGTTTGTGCCGGACCGCATCAAAGTTGACGTATTCACCGACCGGACGGACTACCAGACCGGGCAGACCATTACGCTTACGGCTACCGCCACTAACCTATTTGGTCCGCCCGCCACCGACCGTTCCTACGAAACCGAACTACGCCTGAGTCGGAAGGTATTCTCGCCGAAGGGCTTTGAGCAGTACAGTTTCGACATGCCCAACACCACGACCTTTCCGAAAGACGTGCGGCAGGGCAAGACCAATGCCAACGGGCAATTTACCGAACGGTTTCCTGTTCCGGCTTCGTATCAGGACATTGGTATGCTGGAGGGCAAGCTGTTTGTGACGGTATTTGACGAAAACGGACGCCCCATAAACCGGCTTCGGAAGTTTGCGGTGCAAACGCAGCCGACCTTCTTTGGCGTCCGCCTGCCCGATTCTTACGTGACCACTAATACGCCCGTTCCGGTGGAGCTGGTGGCTGTGCAGGGAAACGGTGCGGTACAATCGTCGGCTACGGCCCTGGTGGAGGTGGTGCGATTTGACTATCAGACCGTGATCGAGAAGGAGGAAAGCGGGCAGGTGAAGTACACGACCAAAAAGCGCGAAAAACCGGTCTATACCAACACGCTGACGTTTAAATCGGGTAAATCAAACTTCCGCTACGTACCGACGGTGTCGGGCGAGTACGAGATTCGGGTGCGCCGGGCCGCGGGCGCCAATTACACTGCCACCAATTTTTACGCCTACAGCTATGGCAGCACTACGGCATCGTCATTTGCCGTCAGTCAGGAAGGTGAGGTGCTGATGACGCCCGATAAGGCCACGTATTCAGTTGGCGAAACGGCCAAAATTCTGTTTAAGACGCCGTTTGAGGGCAAGCTACTTGTAACCGTCGAACGCAACAACGTGCGGGAGCAAATCTGGCTCACCACAAAAGACAAATCTGTAGAGTGGAGTTTCCCTGTCAAAGCTGAGCACCTCCCTAATGTCTATATCACGGCTACGCTTATCCGCCCCATCGATGGGCTGAACTTACCGCTGACTGTAGCGCACGGCTTTGCGTCAATCACCGTACAGGACAATGACACCAAACTACCCGTTCAGATTACGGCAGCAACGGAATCGCGGTCGAAGCGGAAGCAGATCATTAAGATAAAAACGGCCCGCAACGCACAGGTGACGGTGGCCGTGGTGGACGAAGGAATTCTGTCGCTAAAGAATTTTCAGACGCCTGACCCACACGGCTTTTTCTACCAGAAACGCGCGCTGGAAGTCAGCAGCCACGATTTATACGCCCTGCTTTACCCCGAACTGTCGTTCAAATCAACATCCAGCGTGGGGGGCGACGGCTATGATCTGGAACGGCGCGTGAATCCGCTGGCCAATGGCCGGGTAAAACTTGTGGCTTTGTGGAGCGGTATTCTGGAAACGGGTCTGAACGGCGAAGCTGAGTTTACGGTTGATGTGCCGCCCTTTTCGGGCAACCTCCGCATCATGGCCGTAGCGTACAAAGACAATGCGTTTGGCTCGTCGAGCGCGAATATGAACGTGGCCGACCCCATCGTCATCAGCACCGGTCTGCCGCGTTTCCTGAGTCCGGGCGATCAGATTACAATGCCCGTTACGCTCAGCAACACCACCAAAAAACCGGCCACCGTTACCGCCCGCCTGAGCCTGACCGGCCCGCTCACCGCCGACAGCCTGACCACCCAAACCCTGACCATTGCGCCGGGCAAAGAAAGCCGGGTTCTGTTCAGCGTATCGGCCAAACAGGCCATTGGCGTGGGGGCCGTGACGATAACGGCACGGGGCTTAAACGAGACCTTCACCGAGAAAACCGACATTACCGTTCGTCCGGCGGCTTCGCTGCAAAAAACGGTTGTGTCGGGAGCCGTAGCGGGCGGCAAAACGCAGACGCTGAATCTGGCCATGGGCTTTTTGCCCGGTACGGCCCAGGCAAGTATGACCCTCAGCCGGTCGCCGGTGGCGCAGTACGGGCGCGAGTTGTCGTTTTTGCTGGGCTACCCATATGGGTGTATGGAACAGACGATTTCCAAAGCGTTTCCGCAGTTGTACTTCGCCGACCTGACCCGGCAGATGAACGCCAATACGTATTTCGTGCGTACCGGCGAGAGCGATATGAACCCGGCCACCAACGTGCGGCAGGCGGTGCAGAAAGTAACGGCATTGCAGGCGGCCAACGGCGGTTTCTCGATGTGGCCCGGACAGGTCGGCACCGACATCGACCCGTTTGTGTCGGCTTACGCACTGCATTTCCTGACCGAAGCCCAGGAAGCCGGGTACGAAGTGCCGCTCACGGCCACCAGCAAAGCCATCGACTACCTCACGAACCTGACCAACCAGCCGATGTCCGAAAACGTGGCTGTTTATGATGAAGCGGGTAGCCGAATTGTGCAGAAAATGGCCAGTCGAACGGGCATTTATGCCCTGTACGCGCTCAGCGTGGCGGGTAAACCCAACCGGTCGGCTATGAACTACTACAAACAGAACGTGGCCACGCTCACCACCGACAGCCGGTATCTGCTGGCCTCGGCGTTTTACCGCGTGGGTGACACCCGCAGCTATGCGGCCCTGCTGCCCAAACGCTACGTTGATAATACTATAGGCCGCGAAACGGGCGGCAGCTATGCCTCACCTTTGCGCAACCTCGCGCTCGTGCTGGACGCGCTCGTGGACACCGACCGTGCTAATTTGCAGATTCCTGCCTTGGCCCGGCAGCTATCGGGCGCGTTAAAACGGGCGCAGTACGTGAACACGCAGGAAGCCGCGTTTGGGTTTCTGGCTCTCGGCAAACTGGCCCGCCAAACGGCAGGAAACACCGCAACGGCAACGGTCTCGGTAGGGGGTAAATCCATCGGGGCCATGACCGATACGTACCTCAACCTGATGCGCGTACCAACGGGCAAGCCGCTGGTGTTAAGCGCGAAAGGGTCCGGTAACGTGTATTATTTTGCCCAGAGCAGCGGCATTCCGACATCGGGGCAGATGGCTGAGGGCGATAACGGCCTTCGTGTCCGGCGCGAATATCTCGACCGCGATGGGAACCCAATGGAAACGATGCAGCAAAACGACCTCGTAGTGGTGCGCGTCACGCTGGAGAGCACCAGCGGGCTTGAGGTAGAGAACGTAGTGGTAACGGACCTGCTGCCCGCCGGACTCGAAGTAGAAAACCCCCGCCTGACAGAACAGCCAGATATGGCCTGGCTAAAATCGCCCGACAAGCCCGACCATTTCGACCTGCGCGACGACCGTATCAACTTCTTCACCACGGCCACCGACCGCACCAGGACGTTTTACTACCTGGCGCGGGCCGTCACAAAAGGTCGGTTCATCCTCGGCCCTGTGTCTGCCGATGCCATGTACAACGGCGAATATCGCAGCTATAACGGCGCGGGTACGGTCACGATTCGATAAGGTTGTAGCGCGGTAATGCTGCATTCCAACCTCCCCGTCAGTTAGCCACAGGCAGACACGGTAGTTATATCGTTGGCCCCTGTTCGGGGCGTAGGTCGGACAAGAGTGTCCAACCCACGCGTGGCGTAACAGCCCGATTTTATCCACGAAATCGGGCTGTTGCGCCACAGTTCGTTTATGGAAAAGCCCAACAATTGCGGGCAATGCGAG
>Ga0105045_10000805_pt1 | contig 24247 bp, 20 predicted proteins | sample MAT02_FD_78089 | JGI IMG/M metagenome (GOLD analysis project Ga0105045, IMG submission 78089) | Freshwater microbial communities from Lake Fryxell liftoff mats and glacier meltwater in Antarctica - MAT-02 (megahit assembly) | ecosystem: Environmental > Aquatic > Freshwater > Ice > Liftoff... | reverse complement strand
CGGTGTGTTGCCTGCGTACACGCTTGGCAACGCCGGCCTTCTTCCTCAGTTTCACCATGAAATACTCCTATTTGCCTGACCATACCAGTCGAGGCAATATCAACAGAGTTTCCACCTATCTCGATGTTCAAATTCGTCGAACCACTTCTACTGTCTGTCGATTCGATGTACTTCCATCGAGATGCACCTCTGCCTTGACGCCAATTTGTTGGTTTTACGAAGAGATCCGCCTTTGGCAGCTGTTCGACAAAGCGCGAAACGACCATTCCGCCGTTTATCTCGAGCAGATTGTCGACCGTCGGTATTTCGTTTGCCAGGCACCAGCGCCGAAACTCTTCCTTGCTTAAGAACACCCGTTCATCCTCAATTCGACGGGAGTGACGATGCACGACCTGCAGCAATTGACGGATCTCTTCAAGGAAGTTCGGTGCGGCTTGCAGCCGGTCTGGTTTAAACAACTGGAATTTGTAGTACGACTCGGGTCTTACCCCGAATCGCCAGCGCAGCATAAGCAGTTGTCGAAACTGGGTTGAGCGGGAAACGCCATGCACGCTCTCGGTTTTTTCGCTAAAGCGCCGCAGCGCAACCGATACCTCGTGCGGAGCCTCGATGAAACCACGCAGGAACCTGATTGCGGCCGAAAGCCGGTTATGCGCGCCACGCTGACGCGTCCACCAGATCCAGAGCTGCCAACGCCTGAGCCCAGGCCCATCCGGTTTTGCGCCGGCGAGCCACCGGGACCAGAGCGGGCCGGGCATTTCTCTTTCCCATTCAGCGGAACTGAGTTCCTCAGTTTGATCAGCGATCTCTTGCATGTTCGACTCCCCTTCGACGCACCAGCATCAATGCGATAACGGTTCTAGCGCCGAGGGTGTAGCCTTCGCCTTGCTGCAGTCGGACGCCAAACCAGGGCCTGTTGCCGGAAACTGTGGTGAACGTGTCTGAGGACATCACTGGCAAAGCTGCTAAAGTGGGCTCAAGGCCATCAGGCTCGATGAATCGCTGAATACTGAGTTTTCGATTGTGATTCCCCAGAGACGGGCACCCAGACGCGGCCCGCCACTTTTTGCCCGTCATTGCCTGGTGTGTTCGGGAGGAGTGCACGCACCGTCGGCCTGATGCACAGCAAATTGCTGACCTGCGACACCAGCTCGGGAGCATGGCCCCGGCACAAGGCCTGGGTTGCGCCTAAGACTCTCGCATGGCCGGGGGTGCTGATGTGGATGCGGACATGGGTGCGGACTTGGGTGCGGAATCGAGCTCTTGCGGCATCGACCCAAGCATGTCAGCAGCCCGCTCCAGACCGCCCTGAATCGCCGCCCGGCCGGCGTCGTCGAACTGAGTCAGAACCACATTGCGGGCACTTTTCGATCCACCAATATCACCGCGCACGCCGATCCGCACGCGCTTGAACAAGCCGTCGTTCCCAAACGCGGCGATGACCGAGCGCAGACCCTTGTGGCCGCCATCGCTGCCCGAGCTCTTGAGTCGCACGTCGCCTGGTGCAATGTCGGTGTCGTCGTGCACGACGACCACACGGTCCAGACGCAAGCCCTGCCGCCGGCGCATGCTTTCCACCGCCGGGCCACACAGGTTCAATGGCGTGCCCGGCTTGAGCAGCCAGATGTCGTGGCCCTTGATCTTCAGCCGCGCCACAAGCCCTTCGGCGCACCGCGTCCAGGCGGCTGCCTCGCCGGCCAGGCGGTCCAATACCGCGAAGCCGACGTTGTGGGGCGTGTTCTCGTAAGCCGGGCCGGGATTGCCCAGACCCACCCAGAGCCATCCATTCGATGACTCGCCGTCCGGGGCGGCGGGTTCCGGCGGCGGCGCTGCGTCAACTCCGTCGTGGCCGGCCAGGTTGGCGGTGTCGGCATGCCGCTGCAGGGTGACAACTTCAGCCGCATCGATGCGCGGACAGGCATCGCAGAAGCGGTTCAGCCCACAGCCAAAGGTCCAGCAAGTCACAGGCTGGCTCCTGGCCAGCAGCAGCCGTACCAGATGGTCGGCCCGGTTCGAGCCCTTGAGCAGCACCAAGTCCCCTGCGCGCAGTTCTACCTGCAGGAAGCGGTGCGCTGCTTCGATCTCGGTGAACCCGACGATGCTGCGGTCGTTTTCGCTTTCGCGCACCTTCAGCCCGCGCAGCGCGTGCGGCCCGACGAACACGACCAGGTCCGCCACCTCGCGCGCCTGCCGCGCCACCTTGGGATAGAGCTTCGAGGCCGACAGCGAGTAATCAGACAGCGTACCGATCACCGCCACTTTGCGAAGTGCGCGTGCGGACTGCAGGTGATCGAGCGCGGCCTGGAACGACCAGTGCGGCGCCTTGTAGTCGTCGCGGATGAAATTGACGCCGTCGGCGCCGGCGACAAGCTGCATCCGCCCCGGCGTGGTCTGCGTGTCCATGAGCGCCGCGACGGCTTTCTCGATGGGCATGCCAGCGGCCAGCGCCAGGCCCAGCGCGGCCATGACGGGCATGGTCAGGTGCGTACCGTGCAAACCCGTCACGCAGGTGTGCTCGCGGCCCTGGTAGGCCACCACGAGCGTCAGCGTTTCGGGGTACGACGAGCTCGCGCAGACGAGCCGCAGGTCTGCACCGGGTGAACTGCCGAACCACAACTTGCCGGCCCGGGCTCGCTCTCCCACCGCGCGCACCAGCGGGTCGTCGGCATTGAGAACCGCCGTGCCCTCGGGCGGCAGCGCAAGGATCAATTTGCCTTTCTCTTCGGCGATGGCCTCCATCGAGCCGAAGGCCTTGATGTGGTCGCGACCGACGACGATGAGCGCGGCGATGGACGGGCGCGCCAGGGCGATCTTCTCGTCGATGCTGCCTGGCGTGCTGATGCCTATCTCGACGACCGCGAAGCGCTCGCTTCGGCGCGTGGCGAGCACCACGCGGGCCAGGTCAATCAAGTAGTTGAGTGAAGCGGCGTTGCCGCGGGTCGGTGCGTGGCGGGCCAGCACCGCCACTGCGATATCTTTGGTGGTCGTCTTGCCCACAGACCCCGTGATGCCGATGAACACCGTGTCGCGCAGTCGCTCGCGATGGCGGCGCGCGCGCGCCAGCAGCAGGCGGTCCCGCCATGCCCGGAGCCGCCAGGCCAAGGCATTGGAGACACGGGCAAGGACTGATCTCATGGGGTCAAGGCCTGCGAGCGGCTGAAGGGCAGGGGCTCATCTGAAGTTAGCTGCGGTGAGCGGGCAGGTACCGGCTGCGCAGCGCGCGCACCACCACTCCGGCGAAGGCCGTTTCGCCCAGCCCCATCCGGGTGGGCATCTGGGCCAGGTTGCCATCGGGGAGGTAGTTCGCCTCGACCAGCACGGGCCCGTCCGCAAGCACGGCGACGTCCCAACCAATGACAGCCACCTCGGCCTGAAGCCGGTCGTGTGCCAGGCAAGCAAGGCGAACACACGCGGCCCAGCACGGAATACGCAAGCCCTGGATCGTCGAGCCAGAGTCGGGATGGGTAGTCACGCTGTCCAGCGGATAGTCGCCGCGCTTGGTCAGCGCTTCACCACAAGTGCCGCTGTCCAGGTCGATAGGGGCAGCCAGGCCGCCGAGAACGAAGTTGTCAGCCACCGCCTGGCCAACAGGCATACGGAGGACGGCCAGAAGAGGCTGCGCTATCGCGTGACCGTCACGCACCGTCATCAAACGCACCGTAGCCAGGGCACCGTTCGTGACGCCTTGCAGCCCGGGATGGTTGCGCAGCGCGACCTGCACCACAAAGGCTTGGCCGTGCTTTCGCGCTTCCTCAGCGACGCAGGCTTCAAGCCCGGCCGCGTCGACGACGCGGCCTTGCCCGTCCTGCCAGACCGGCTTGCCGACGTCCGAGCAACGCCACAGAGCGGCTCCCCTCCCGGCGCGCAGGCTGGTCGGCTTGACGAAAAGGTCCACCGGCGGCAGCCGCTCCACGCTCCACGCCACGCGGCCATCTGGGGGTATCACGCCCAGGGTCTGTGGGCAGGCGATGCCTTCACGCCGGGCCCAGCGGTCGAAGTCGTCCTTGTGCATGACGGCACCGGCATCTTCCGAAGGGCCAACGCGGCGGCTGAGCACTTGCAGCAGCACACCCGCGTCCTCGATGAAATGAATGGAGCGTTTCCAGCGGTCGGGCCTGAAGAGCTGGAATTTATAGTAGGAGACCGCGCTGTCCCCACGAAGCCGAACCCGCATGAGTTGAATGAACTGCCGGCGGGCTGAAATGCCGTAGCCTGCGACCACCTTTCCGCCATACATGCGCACCGCACGCGCTGCATCCAGCGGAATCGTTGCCAATTCCATGAGCGCAGAACCGAGACGTGCCAAACGTTGCAGCGGCCGGCCTGGGTTACTCCAGCGAATCCAGCGCTGCCAAGCCCTGAGCCCGCGACCGTCGAGGGCAGCCTGGCGCAGGATGGCAGACCAGATCGGTCCGGGCTCAGGCCGATCCCATCGTTCGTGGCCCAGGCGAATAGGGTGGTTATCAAAGGTCATCGGTACACTCTCCAACCATCAGGGGTAGCGGCGTCACAGTTGTTCGTCATATCGGAGCCAGCAACAGGTAATAGTTGGGCGCATCAAGGGGAGCAACGTTCTCGATCATCCAGCATATAGCCGCCAGAGCCTCACGGCAGCGGCAAGTGTATTTAGCCGTCCATGTCCGTTCATTTCAGGCGCACCCGGGATTCGTCAGTTTTGACCGTCAGCGCCCGGAATTGCCTCTAGAAGTGCACGTTCCTTCGGTCAGGCGCCACAGACCAAGACACCGATTGCGACTGCGTCTCCTAAGCCGGACGAGCCGGAACCAAACAAGTAATACCATGCCTTGACGTAAGTGAGGAGGCAAGGCTATGGAAACACAGTTGACCAAACGATACGCGGCCAACCTGCACGGAGTGCTGTCGTCCCATGACCGAATTTTGATTGTGGGCACGGTGCCTGGAGCTTGCTACGCCGCTGGCATGACCAGTTTTCTGTACAGCCGTGGCATCCGAATTTTTGATTACGCAAAGTTTGCTGAACCGCTGTGCCAGGTTGTTCGCGAACGTGCCGCACAAGTTTGCGCCAAGGCGGGGCTTGAGATTGAGCATCTTCGCAAGAGCCACATCCGCAAGGAGGACTTGGTTCAACGCGTGCTGGCTACGCGGGGCGATGCCCCCGGCCTTGTGCACGTCATCTCTGCCATAGAGGCTTGTCCCAGCTATCGCCCCTGGCATGACAAAGCCAGCGGCAAGACCTACCTGCGCGCGGACATGGGCAAATGCCTGCACTACTACTTCTATTTCATCGACGAGCACTTGGGCCTGTGCTACCTGCGTGTACCGACTTGGGCACCGTTTGGCGTGCAGTTTTACTGCAACGGCCATAGCATCTTGGCGAGCTCGCTCAAGCGCGAGGGTATTGACTTTGCCCAAGCCGACAACGCCTATTTGCGTATCGACAACCTGCCAAGAGCCCAAGCCCTGGCGGACTCCATCAGCCCCGACATGCTGCACCAGCGCCTGGACGTTTATGCCCAGTGGCTGTGTCCCGTGCTGGAGGTGTTTGGGCAAAGCTACCACTGGAGCATTCGTCAAATTGAATACTCCACCGATCTGATGTTCAAGAGCGCGGAGATTCTGACGCCGCTGTATGACTGCCTGAGTCGCCAGTCGGTGTTGGCCGCCGACGCACCCAAGGTGGCGAGCTTTCTGGGCAAGAAGATCACGCCGGCACTGGCCCAAGAGATTGGTTCGCGCTTGAACACCCGTATCGAGGGGCGCTGTATCAAACACAGCATGGGTGCGGCCAGCGTGAAGGTCTACGACAAATTCAGCCGTGTGCTGCGTATTGAGACGACAGTCAACGACGTCTCCTTTTTCAAGCACCACCGCAAGGTGGAACATCGAGGCGGGCACAGCACCAGAGAGCTGGCTGGCCTCAAAAAGTCGATCTACAGTTTGATCGACTTGCGCGACATACTGCTGGGTTGCAACCAGCGCTACTTGGCGTTTCTTGGAAGTCTGGATGACGCGAGTGCAGGAGAGCGTGATTTGCACAAACTCAGCCAATCCAAAGTAGCCGTCGGCGCAGAGCAACGCGTCAAAGGCCTGAACTTCTTCAATCCGGCTGAGCAAACACTGCTCAAGGCGTTGCAACACGGCGAGTTCAACATTCACGGCTGTAGACGCGCGGACTTGGCTAAGCACGTGCCGCTGACGCCGTCGGCACTGTCGCGGCAGTTGACCCGTTTGCGCGTGCTTGGATTGATAAAAAAAGTGGCCCATACCTACCACTACTACTTGACCCGCCTGGGCCGCAGTGCCATTGCCGCTGCCTGCTCAATTACGCGATTCAACATCATCCCAGCTATGGCTGCTGTGCGTTGAATTCTTCTCAGAAAATGCGAAGACATAACTTGTTAGAGACTAATCAGAAAGGGACCCCGTCAATGATGTATGCCTTCCTAATTGCCTTGTTGGCAGCAGAGACTGCGTTCTTGTTTCTCGTATATCACAAGCTGAGTAAGTCAATCCAGACGATGAGGCAGGAGGCGCTTCAAATCGGGAATAACACCATACGCCAGATCGAGGCGTTGATGGGCATTTATGCAGAGGTCCGTTCGAACCGTGCCCTGCCGAAATCACGAGGTTGGGCTGCGTCTCCCGATTTGCTTGCCGTTTTACTTCGGACAGTCCAATCGCACAAGCCGATGACTGCATTTGAGTGCAGCAGTGGCTACAGTACGCTAATTCTCGCTGCGGCAATGCGGAATCAAGGAGACGGGAGGGTTGTGAGTCTGGAGCACGATCAACTGTATGCTGAAAAGACTCGCAAACTCCTCGAGACGCATGACTTGAGCAAATGGGCTACGGTGATTCTGGCGCCACTAGTGAAAGTGGAGCTAGATGGTTGGAGCGGCTTGTGGTACGACGCCCGTGCGATTCCAGAAGATCTGACCATCGACATGTTGGTCGTGGATGGGCCACCCCAGTCGACGGGCAGATTTGCTCGCTATCCGGCTTTACCCATATTGTTGAAGATGCTGAATCCCGGGGCAATAACGATTCTCGATGATACCAAGCGGGAGGATGAGACTGAAATGGTGGCGCGCTGGCTTAATCGTTTTCCTTCCCTCTCTCAATTGGAAGGTGAGAATTGCGAAAAAGGCTGCGTATATCTGAAGAAGGATTGATCTTGTGCCAAAACGTTTAAGTAAGTGTGGCGCATCCCGATCGATGCGTTGATGAAGATATAGTTGAACAAAAATGATAAACAGCGGCAATATGGAGCCATCATTCCTCGGGACAATATACTCTATTCATGAACGCAGACCCCCATTCACTGAGCGTAACCGCTGTAATTCCGTGCTACAACGCAGCGGCTGATTTGCCTCGGACGCTGGACGCACTGCTTTCACAGACGCATGTTCCAGATGAGATCATCGTGGTGGACGACGGTTCTAGCGACCACTCAGTAGCGGTGGCTCAATCGTTCGGGCCCCGAGTACGGGTTATCAGGCAGGCGAATGCGGGCGCCGGCAGTGCGCGGTTTCGCGGCGTCGAAGCTGCGGAATGCGACATCATTGTGTTCAACGACGCTGGCGACGTATCTCGCCCGCGGCGCGTCGAACTGATGGTGAGGGCCTTCGTTGACAGGCCCGAATGTGTGGCGGCTTATGGCATCACGTGGATCAAGAGCCGGTCGGAGCCTACTACGTCACGGCTGACGGGAGGCCCGTTGGATGAAGCGATGACAGTCGTGGGGGATCCTTTGAATCGCATGCTCGGCTTATCGTGGCCGCTGGCGATAGGCATGAACTTGGCGGTACGACGCAGCGTGGCAAGGCAGAGTTCCAACGTGGGACCGTTTTATCGTGCCGCAAACGATTATGCACTTCAGATACAGACCGCTTGTCGCGGTTCCTTTGTCCACGTTGCGGCCGTGACGCTCGACTACGAGGAGACCATCGACGGACTTTCGAGCCGTAATGGCTACATTCAGCAGACCGCGTTTTCATTGTGCGCTGCCGTGGAAAGCTACGAGCGGGAGCGTGGACGCCGGAAACTGGACCTCGAGGGCTTTCGTCAAAGGCTGGACCGTGAATGGCCTGGCATCGCCTTGCATATGTACCTACGTAAGAGGTATGCGCTGATGCGCCGGATCGTCTGGGTGGGGGTTAGGTACGGGCGATGGATGCGTGCGCCTCTTCGCCTGTGGTGGGCGCTGGACAAAGCAGCGCATGATGGAGCGTTGAAAGCAGCACCGGTATTACGTGCCTTCGTCCGTGCTGCGAACCGGTTCCGAAGCAGCGCTGGTCAGCCATGACATTGAGGGCGTGATGCTCGGGCGCCCGGACGATGGTGCTCAGCCCACGACCTGGGCTCGGATCACGTACTGGAACACGAAGAAGTTGCGGACACCCGGCAGATAACGCACCCACTTCGCATGGCGGTTGAGGCGATGTGGCCGTTCAATCAGCCTGTAATTGGGCTTCACCTCATGGCAGTGCAGGCCCGCCCCATGCAAAAGCTGCGTGATGTTGATCCAGGTGAAGAAGCGCAGATGCGTGCGGTCGTGGATGCCACGGTCCCGATAGGGCCAGACGCCCCGAAACACCAGATTGACAATGGTGTCGAAGTGGCGCACGTTCGGCAGCGAGATCAGGATGAATCCACCATCTGTTAACCGTTCCCTTGCCACGCGTAGCACTCGCCAAGGGTCGGGCATGTGCTTAAGCACGTCGGCCATGATGATGGCGTCGTACCGGTCGGTTACATAGGCTTGGTCGTCAAAGAAGGCCTCGGCAGTTCCGCAGAACACTTTGTCGAGCCGGGTTGATGCTGCAGCGGCCATGTCCGGGTCGAGTTCAACGCCCGTGACGGCGACTGAACCACGAAGCTTCAGATCCAGACCTACTTCGCCATTGCTACACCCCACGTCAAGAACGCGGCGGGCGCCCGCTGGAAGCAGCTGCAATACATCGGCTCGCTTGCCGATGTAGGCCGGGTTGAAGATATCAGCTGCCACGGTCAGTTTCCAGGAAGTGAGGGCCGGGGCGACCCGGCACAGGTGCTTATGAGCCATCAGAACCCTCAAGGATAGGAGGGTACGGATCGCTGCTGCGAAGGACACGACCAGCGCGTCAAGATCGTGGTCGACAACGAAGCCCGCTAGCGGCCTGAGCAGGCCCCGGCTGAGTGAGCAACTGCGCCAGCGACCGATAGGTGCCGTTCTTCGGGTCCTTGATGAACAGCGTCATCTGCGCCTGCTTGCGCCTAGCCCGTTTCTGGAGAGCGGTCCAACGCCCAACGGAAGGGCTGGGGGGAGATTGCCGCAGATGTACGCCGCGCACTGCCGGCACCAGCGCGAACCGGAGTTTGTGATAAGTGAAGCGGTTCAACAGGTCGTCGTCTTCGCCATGCATGAAAAAAATGGGATCAAAGCCCCCGACTTGGCGGAAAACGTCGGCCCGAGACAACCAGATAGCAGCGTTCACGCCAGGCAGTTCGTAGTACTCGGCCACGCGACCCAGCTCAGCATCCTTCAGGTGTGAGAGACCAGGACGCGTCAAGTAGTTGTGAAACGTCTTGGCGTCCAAGTGGTCCGCGTCGGGGCTGCAATGCAGCGGCGAACAGATGTCGATCTGCGGGTGCCGCTCCATGAACTCCACTAGATGGTTCAGGCTTGCCGGGGGCAGATAGGCATCTTGGTTCAGTAGCAGTACGTAACGCGCGCTTTCGCGCAAGGCCAGGGCAATGCCCAAGTTGTTGCCTACGCCGAACCCGAGGTTGCGCCCTGTTTCGATCAGCCTCACTTCCGGGTAATGCTGGCGAACGATGGCGAACGATGGCGACCGTGTCGTCCGTGGATGCGTTGTCGACCAGCACCACCTGGATTTCGCCGGACTGATGGCGGATCGAATCCAGGCAGGTGCGAATCCAGGGCGCACCGTTGTACGTGACGACCACGATGAAGGTGGCCGGGCCCGCGAGGTTCATGGGCCGACGAACACCGTCACGGTGGCACTCTGCAAGTCGATGATGTCGAACGCCGTCTCGAGCCGCTAGTCGGTGTGGTCGCTCAAGGCGCCGTAGACGATGACCAGGGCGTTTACTCCCTGCACGCCCTGGTGGCAGTGGATGCGGCCGTCGGGGCGGTTGAAGTGATGCATCGTCGATTCTCGCTGAGAGTTCAGCAATTTTGCGCAGTCAGTTGCCCACCGCGCCGATCGTTCGTCGTAAGCGACGCCCGTCGCCATGGACAACGCGCCATCGTTATCAATCGCAGGAAATCCACTTAAAACCCGGGTTCAGCTGTTCAAACAAACGAGGCCACCTTTGCCAGCAGAGGCTCAACAAGCCTTTGAAGATTCGACCGTCTCATTAGACGGCACATTGGCTGCCAGTCGGGCCAAGTGCGATCCATCACGCATCAGTTCTTCCCAAGTTCCGCTTTCCACGACACGCCCGCGGTCCAAGACAAAAATCTGATCGCATGGGCGCACGGTGCTTAACCGATGAGCAACCAGGATGATGGTCTTGTCGCCCGTCAAATTGTGAACAGCCTCCATAACCGCCTGTTCGGTTGCGTTGTCCAAAGCGCTGGTGGCTTCGTCAAAAACCAGGACTGCCGGATCGCGGTAAAGCGCCCGCGCAATTCCGATGCGTTGCCGCTGCCCGCCCGAAAGCCTGACGCCACGCTCACCAACCACCGTGTCATAACCTTGTTCAAGTTCGGTGACGATAAATTCGTGCAAATTCGCCATTCGTGCCGCCCGCTCAACGGCTTGCCTGTCAATGGCTTCCGGCGGCAGACCCAATGCGATATTGGCCGCAACACTCTGATCGGCCAGGAAAATGTGTTGAGGCACATACCCCAACGCGGCTTGCCAGTTGCGTGTATTGGCGCGTGTCAACGCCACGCCATCTATCTGCACTTCGCCGGTCTCAGGCTCCAGCAGGCCGAGCAGGACGTCGATCAGTGTGCTCTTTCCCGCGCCAGATGATCCCACCAAGCCAACGGTACTGCGCGCGGGGATGACGATGTTGAATTGATCGAGCACCGGTTGCTCAGAATTGGGGTAACGAAAGCGCAGATCCACCAGGCTGATGCTGCGGGTCGGGGCCAAAGGGGTCACGGAACGGTCAACCGGCACTAAAGGGAGGCGCATTACCGGGTTCTTGCCATCTAAATCTTCAAGCACATTTTCGATCGCCGGAATGTTGAACCGAATCGCTGCGACAGCTCCGAATATTTTCTGAAACGCCGGAATGAGTTGCTTGCCTGCCAATCCATACAAACCGATCAGAGGCAATGCCTTGGATATGCCCCCTTCGCTTGACATCATGAAAAGAACAAGCATCAGCGCGCCGCCGAAGACGATGGCCTCGATTGCCTGCTCAGGAAGACTCTGGAACAAACTGGCGCTGGCCTGGTGCCTGGCAAATCGGCGTGCTGGTTTTTGGTATCGATCCAGGTAATCGCGTTCTCGCCCCAACAGCCGAATCTCTTTGGCGCCGTCAAACGCCTCCGCCACTGCCCTAAATCTCTCCCGATTGGCCGCGACACGGTCCTTGCCGATTCTGGATAGCCAATGGCGTGACACAAAAAACAAGGTGCCGTAGGCGCCGCCAAGCACCGCCGCAAGCCCCAACGCCAAGCCCGGCTCCACAACCAACAGAAGGGCAACCATGGTTATTGCCATCAGGCAATGGCTTACCAGGCGCATGGCGGGTAGCAGGGCACCCCCCACCGCCTGCTGGGTCTCCGACAACACCGTTTTGCTCAGATCACCAGAATTTCGACTCAGGAAGAAGGTGTACGGTCTTCGCAAATATTCCATCATCAGACGGCGAGAAAGATGAAACTGCTGCATGTTCCCGAAAAGGGTGATCACCCAGGACGTAACTGCCTGCATCGCAGTCCCGATCATGAAGGCCACAAAGGAGGTGATTCCCAGAAAGTACAGAAAAGCACCTGTCGACTCGAACTTCAAGGTTGTATAGGCAAGACTCAACCAGGTGTTGGATTGGATCTTCGACGGGTCAGCCAGAACAGATAGAAACGGTACGATCGAGGCGACGCCAGCTGTTTGAAGAACTGCGGTTACGATCATCAACAGCGTGATCGCAAATACCTGCTTCCGGGCGCTCGGTTGAATCAGGGCGTAAACGAGTTTGAAGTTTGAGAACATCGAGTGCTGCTAGATTTGCCTGTTTGGTGGTGCCAATGTGCTTGGGTATTCTTCACCCCATGATGCCCGAGGGACCGAACCAGCATTCGATTGACGGGTTTCGCAGTGCTTATGCACTCAGAGATCGCGGTTCTCCATGCCACAATTGAAATACAAATGATGGAAGTACAAGCCAATTCGCAAACCTATGAGCGGCAGGTGAGCAGTCGCTCGGTATCTCTCATGTGTTCGGCGCGAGTATACCAACGCGAGCTTCAGCCAAGCGCGTCAAGACCGTCGATCTGGCAGCAGCCGCTCCGCTCACTTTCGCTGTCAGTACGATGTTGGGGCCATGTATGCTCACTGGTGCCCCTGCATCTTTGTCGGCGTCGGCGGCTCAATAATATGGAAGTGTGTCCAATGCGCGTATTGTGCTTTTGACGCAATAGCGCGATGCGGTGATTGCATTCGAAATACCACGATGCCGCTGGGCTACTGGCGGTGTTGGATCGATCTGAACAAGGCAAAAAATGGCAGTTCCAACTGACCAAGAGATAGAGCGACTGGGATCAACAGCCAAACCGTTCTTCAGTGCGAAGTTCTCGGCTGGGAAGGTTGTTCTTCAAGGGCTGGGCAATTGCACGCTTGGCAAGAAGGTCCCACGGACGACGGGTGACCTTGACGATGGCATATTTCTGGATTGGCATTGGGATGGTTGCCGGTTGGTCGTGCGTAATGACCGATTTGGTCTTTATCCTTTGTTCTATTCGTGTGTCGGCAGCGAAGTATGGGTCTCCCCGTCCATCGTCGAGGTGTTGCGCGGGAACTCGAAACGACAACTGAACCTGCCGGCGCTGGCAGTCTTTTATCGCTTGGGCCATTTTGTGGGAGAGGACACCCCGTTCACAGATGTTCATTTTCTGCCGCCCAACAGCATCTTGACCTGGCAAGATGGCAAGTCTATTCTTGAGGCCGGGCCGAATGCGTCAGATCAGACAATCAGCAGCGACTTGTCATTCAACGATGCGGTTGACAAGTATGTGCACCTGTTCGCGCAGTCCGTGGCCAGACGATTGCCCGCCGATGAAAACTTTACAGTGCCCATCAGCGGGGGCCGTGATTCGCGGCACATTCTGTTTGAACTGGTGAAGCAGGGCTACACGCCCAAGGTCTGCCCAACCGTCAAGTACCGCCCGCCTGCCACCAATGAAGATACGCGGATTGCCCGCCTCATCACCGCCAAACTTGGGATCGGGCACGTCGAGCTAAATAAGCCCCCATCATTTTTCCAGGCGGTGCTGAAAGATGTCCATCTGACGAACTATTGTGGGGGTGGGCATGGGTGGATCTTGCCAGTAGCGGCCATGCTGAACAATAAAGTCAGCACTATGTACGACGGTCTGGCTGGCAGTGTGTTGTCGGGTGGATTCATGCTGGCCGGAGCCAAGTTCGAGTTTTTTCGGGCGCAAAAGCTTGAAGAATTGGCCGAGCTCATATTGCGAGAGAACCGATTGGAAGAGGCCAACAAGCAGGTGTTGGCCAAGGCGCTGTATGACTCCATGCCGATGGACTTGGCGATAAAGCGACTGGTAACCGAGTTGCGTAAACATGTGTCAGCACGCAACCCCATGTTGTCTTTCAATTTCTGGAACCGAACCAGGCGTTGTGTTGCATCAATCCCATTTGCGATCTTGTCCGAAATACCCGTGGTCTATTGCCCTTATTTGGACCATGAGTTGTTCGATTTTCTGGTTTCCCTGGATGAATGCATGATGGCCGGTAATCGGCTCCACGATGAAACGATCAGGCGCGCTTACCCTCAGCATGCGGACATCCCGTTTGAAGACGCCACATTGAAGGCGACATTCACGAATTTCGACCGGACGTACTACAGGACTTCCCGCAAGGAATTTGCGTCCTACCTGATGCGTCGTGGTTGGTCTGGCTTGGATGCGGTGCGGCCGCAGTATCTATTTCCGAAGCTGTTGCTCGAATGGTCGCAGAACGTCGCCGCCTCGCCGTGGTACATGCGTACTGCGTTACATGCGATCGAGGTAGATGCCTTGCGCCGGGTTGGTCAAGATTGAATTGACGCCCGTCTTACAACTGCTTCGCTCATCCGCTGCCCATGCGTCAATCAGATCATCCCAAGACAACCGTTGTCATTCCATTTTTTCAGCGGCAGACAGGTTTGCTTGCGAACTGTGTTCAGTCTGTGCTGTCGCAGAAGGGTGCCGACAATTTCCAGATCATCGTCGTCGATGATGGTTCACCGATTTCTGCTGCTGACGAATTGCGGGAAATATGTGGGCAGACCTCTCGCGTGCGGGTCATAATGCAAACCAATTCCGGGCCGGGCGCGGCGCGAAACCGCGGTCTTGACAATGTCGATGCTGGCACCGAATGCGTGGCTTTCCTGGATTCCGATGACCAATGGGAGGAAACATTTCTGGCTGATGCGCATATTGCGTTTAAGCTGGGATGCGACCTGTTCTTCGGAAATACGACACGTTATGCGGTGGACAAGACACGTTTTGAGTGGGGTGATTCACCTGAATTGAATCTGATAGCTTCCGGCCACACCGCCATCGACAGGGATCGCGAGTTGTACGAATTCGACGGCGACTTCTTCGACTTTGCGGTGTTCCGCAGCAGCATCATCAGTACCTCGACGATGGTTTATCGGTTTAGAAAATTCCCCAATCTCAGATTCGACGTACAACTTTTCAATGGGCAAGACCGGCTTTTCAAATTGATGTTGAGCAAGCTTGCCTCCAATGTGGCGTTCACACCCAAGGTGTCGGCAAACGAGGGTCGGGGCGTGAATATCTTCGATAGTTCAAGGTGGGGTTCGGAGAAGTCCCTCAACCTGATATTGAATTATATTAAACTGGCAAAACTGATTCTGAAAGAGATTCCAATGAACAAAGGACAAAGGGACCATGTCAAGGTGCAACTGGATCAATCGAGGTACTCGTTTGCGGTGACGGTGATTCATCTGTTACGAACCAAGGTGAAGGTAGACTTGGCTGTGATACGTAAGACAATTGCCACTGATCCACTGACTGCCGCGTTGTTGGTGCCAAACCTGGTGCGGATGTTGTTCAGGAAGGTTGCGACTCGTGTTTGAAGTGGAATCGCGCGACCATCAATTGTATGGCTGATCAACTTACGCAAATGAAAACGGATTGGCCATTGGTGTCAGTGGTTGTTCCGGTATTCAATGGGGCGCAGTATATTGAATCCTGCCTGCGAAGCATATTGCAGCAGGACTATCCGGCGCTGGAAGTGATCGTTGTTGACGATGGAAGCACTGATGGCACCGCCGCACTGGTCCAAGAATTTCCTCTTGTGACTTATGTGCGTCAAGACAACAGCGGGTCGGCCGTGGCTCGCAATCTTGGTGTTCAACTGGCGCATGGGGAGTATATTGCCTTCAATGACAGCGACGATTTATGGGCGCCGCACCGATTGAAGCAACAGGTCGGGTTTCTGTGCAAGCAGTCGGAGTACCAGGCCGTATGTGGGCGCTTCATGGCAGTGCCAGATACATTTACACTGGAAGATGCAATGTTGCAGGAATATCGGGACGAGGCGGTTGTTGATCCTGACAAGAGCGGCTGGACATATCTTCGCGTGCTCGAAACGTCAATTTATCATATTGATACGCTCTTGATCCGTAAATCGGCTATGTCAACGATCAGGTTCAACCCGGACTATCGAAGAGGTCAGGATTTCGATTTCTGGCTGCAATTACTTCACGTCACGCCCATCGCGCAACTTGAAAATCTGTATGCTTTCTATCGACAGAATCCCGGAAGCATCACAAAGAAGCCGCACTTGCGCAATTACCGGGCCGAGATACTTAATGCGGCAGTCTTGAAGTATGGCGCCAAGGATCAGCTTGGTCGTGAACTCAGTGTCGAAAAACTGAACGAACTCCAGGCGCGTAGTTGGTTCGGTCATGGCTACGAGTTTTTTCAGGCGGGATGGTTTCGGTTGGCGATGATATCGTTTTCGAAATGCCTGAAATTTGACCCTAGACTCCTCAGTGCGTACAAATTTCTGTTGTTGAGTTGGTTGAGGCGTTTCCAGGACAGGACACCACCGCATGTTGTCGGCCGGTAATATCCGGAAGATACTGCAAATGCAACAAGAGCGATTGGCACGAATCGCCTATCGCAAAGGCCGTTTTTGCGATCAGGACGAATTTTTGCAGGAGCAGATGGTTGCATGCGGTACCAATGCCATCGCCATGTCAGACCATCTGGTCGGCTATTTCTGGCGTGCCTATCGGCATTACGTGGATGATTTGGGCACTCTGGCCTACTATCCCGGCTATCCCAGCATTTACGGCGCCCGCAATGATGCAATTGAGGGGGTAAGTCGTTTGCTGCCGTTATGGGCGGCATATTCGAGCTGCCCCTTTGGCGATGCGGCTATGTCCCAATCGATGCGGCAGCAAATTCGCCGCTCGCTGGTCCAGGGGACGGACCCAGCACACGCGGGTTATTGGGGCCCAATGAGGCACAGGAGTACCTTGATTTGCGAAGGCGCAGACGTTGCCTTGTGCATCTGGCTGTGCAGGTCGTCACTTTGGGGTGAGTTTGGGTCGCGCGATCAAGGCTTGATTCTGACCTGGTTGAAACAGGCTGTCGGCAAGGACACGGCGGACAATAACTGGCACCTCTTCGTCGTGCTGATTGATGCGATATTGGCGAATCTTGATCCGGCTCATCGATTTACAAGCCATGATCGACTTCGTCGCGTGCGAGAGTTCTACCTGTCGGACGGGTGTTTCAGAGACGGTCCTAACGGCCCGGTTGACTTTTACAACGCCTGGGGTTTTCATTACCTGCTGTACTGGATCAGTGAGATTGCCCCGGAACTCGCTGCGGACATGGCTTGTGACGCGCTCACCAAGTTTTGCAACTGGTACCAGTACTTGTTCACAACCGATGGTCTTCCATTGTTCGGGCGTAGCCTGTGTTATCGGTTCGCCGCCTGTGGTCCTTTATTGTCCTGCGCAGCAGTGTCTCCTGCCACAATTTCACCTGGAGTGGCCGTTAGTGCGTATGTCGCCAACTGGCAATACTTCGCAAAACATGGGGGACTGCGATTTGGGCGACCCACACAGGGAGTATTTGGCGACGATCTGCGGTGGCTCGACCCTTACAGCGGACCAGCCAGCAGCTTCTGGAGTACCCGTTCCATCGTGCTTTTTTGTTATGTGGCACGCCAGTTGGACTGGCGAACCGTTGCACCCGAAACGTTGCCTGCCGAGAGGCAGAATGTGGAAGTTCGTGTGCAGGGTCTTGCCGCCTGGATTCGCACGAACATGGACCGAAGAGAAAGCGTGGTCCAGTTTGACGCGCCACGAAAGCAGCCCTCGGACATTCGCTTGCTGAGGCCGGGTAAAGTGGACAAGCTAAGGCAGTGGGTTTACGCAAGTGCATCCAGACCCGGCAACAATTTGCTGCGGGACGGACTGGGCCAGTTCTCTTCCAAACTCGACATCTATCGCGAATCATCGACGTAAACTTCGTGACAGGCAACGGTGATGAGAGACTTCAGACTAAACTACAGCAGAAGAAATGCGATGTTACAAGAGCTACGAGTTAGCCGTACTGAACCACTGCCAGCATCCGATGGCATCTTGCTGCCAAGCTTATGTCGAGCGGGCATGCACGTGTTTTCGATCCTCACAGTTGTGCTGTGCTTGCTGCCAACACTTGCCGCTGCAAGAGTGATAAAAGTCGGCCAGCAGGAAAGTATCAAGACGATCGCAGAGGCCGCAAAGCTGGCGCGTGACGACGACATAGTGGAGATCGAGTCTGGTGATTACGTCGGCGACGTCACCGTGTGGCGTCAAAAGCGTCTCACCATCCGCGGCATAGGTCAGCGGCCAGTACTTCGGGCCGCAGGCCGGAGTGCACAAGGCAAAGCCATTTGGGTTATCCGTAATGGCGAGTTCAACATATCTAATATTGAGTTTCGCGACGCGACGGTCGCCGATGGCAATGGGGCTGGAATCCGCTTTGAACGAGGCAAGCTAAAGGTAGAGCGTTGTGCATTTTTTGCCAACCAAACAGGCATCCTCACCGCCAACTTTCAGGACGCTGAACTCATTATTGAAGATAGTATTTTTGGCCAGGCGCAAAAGCAGAAGAAGCTTCCACATTTGCTATACGTAGGGCGGATCGAACGGCTGACGGTTGTCCGCAGCCGTTTTCACGGTGGTCACTACGGGCATCTGCTGAAAAGCCGGGCGCGCTTCAACGATATACGCTATAACTTTCTGGTTGATGGTCCGGGGGGGCGTGCTTCATATGAGGCCGAATTTCCAAATGGTGGAGATGTCACGTTAGTGGGAAATGTAATCGGTCAAAGCAGTTTGACAGAAAACTTGACAGTCGTCGCCTACGGAGCCGAGGGTTATGTCTGGCCAAGGAACAGACTGCGAATGGTTCACAACACCCTCTATTCGGAAGGCTATTTTCCTGCATGGTTTCTGCGTGTATTTGGAAACAATAAAGGTTTGCCGCCCGAGGTAATGACCCGTAATAACCTATTGGTGGGGACCGGTATTTTTACAATGACTATAAAAGGGCAACATGATGGCAATCATTTTGCGCGTGAGGCAGTATTCACCGCCCCATCCATTATGGATTTCACTCTGCGCACAAGTTCGGACTTAAGGGGAACGGTTACCCCGATCTCACCTGACCCGGACGGCCTACAACCACGGTTTGAACAAATCAGACCGGATCATGTCTCAGCTATAGGGCAAATATCAGCCTGGGCACCTGGCGCCCTGCAATCGGCCAAGTAAGGTGGTTCATGGCCCATTGTTCGTTCCAATGCGTATGAGGGCGTATTTCAGGCGAGTCTGGCTAAAAAGCACTCGTATTCTTTGAAGGAGCGATTCTTCGTATGATGCGTGCACCGAAATGCAAGCAGCCGGCGACAAGTCCACTCAATGTTCTGGGCTGAAACGCAACGATTCCGAAACGCTCCCTACGAGAGTCCATCCATTCCGACTTGTAACTGTCATCGCCGGCGAGGAAATCGATCTCCTCAACTTGATCCACGTCGAGGACGTGCTTGGTCAACAAGGCAGACATTAGGGTGCCGATGCCGTGCTTGGCAAATTTGTGGTCGTAGGCGAGCTTGAAGATCGAGGCAACGCCCGATTTGACTATCCAGATCTGGGCCGCAATTGGTGCCCCATCAAGATAACCGACTCCCAGACGAAGCCATCCCTGCGCATGTGCCAGGTGGCACAGCCCGGGAATGAACGATGGGTAAGGTTCGGGCTTCTTCCAGCTGCGCGCATACACTGCGCAAAAATCTGCGATAGCCCGGTCCAACTCAGCTGTGGCTGCAGACGCGCTGCAGATCCGAAACGAGAAAGCAGGATCTGCAAAAAGCTTCTTTTGGGTTCGAATGATGGTGTGGCGAAGTCGTGACGGGCGCGCCGCAAGATAGTCTACCCACCGAACGTCGGCGCACGAATGGTACCAATTGCCAAACGTGAAATACTGGTCTACCCAGTAGCCGTGCTGGATCAGTCCAGCGGCAAACGACTTCCAGAACGGGGCATCTTTAGACAATGGGTGCAGCCGCAGCGTGCTACTTCCGTGTGCTGCGAGCCACCCGGCAAAATGGGCCGCATGATCCGCTGCTGACTCGGCTTCCGTTGCCACTGGGCCGAACAGGGAGCCATAGTAGTTTGAAAGTGATTCGACCTTTCCACCGCGCCATCGACGAAGCGCCAGCAATGTGGCGCCGTCGGACTCATCCACTCCGAGCAAGAGCAGTTGAGTACCTGCTACAGGGCAGGTGTCGGCGAGGTTCTTGAACCATCCCAATGTTTCAAATACGGACTGTCGTGTCTCGGCTAGTCTGGCGCGAATAGGGCTTGACTCCATTGACGCGAAGTCGGTCCATGCCTGACAGGCATCGGCAGACCGGGGTGAGGGCAGGGAGACCATGAAGCGCTGCATCAACAGTTCGGCTAGTCAGCAACTGGCTGGAAGGCGCCTGGAGTCCAAGTCGTCAGTTGTGGCAATGTATGCGTACCTATCGGCCAGGCAAATTCCGCAGACGGCGAAAGCGGGTGGCCGCGTTGCTGGCCTGGGTTAACCCCCACTCCGCGCAACGGCGAGTTCGGTGGTGGGCGATAGGTCGCAGCCCTCAGGCCCCGCGACAAGGTCGTCGATGCCGTGACGTTTCCATCAAACCTGCCCGGTGTGTCCGACGAGAAGTTGCCGGAGCCAACCAGCAAGTTGTTTACCGCATGCACCATGGTATTGGCTGGCAATTTTTGGGCCCATACGCGGAGAAACCAGTTAGCTCCGGCACGTTCGTTGATCAGGGTGTTGTGCGCCAGATACAGGGCGTTGTCGGGCCATGCATTCCCTTCGGCTCCGTAAGCGATTAGTGCCGAGTTTTCTGTTCTGGCGCTTTGGCCAATGACGTTGCCAATGACAAAGGCAAGCCCGCCATTGGGGAACTCCAGTTCGTAGGATGCGCTACCTTCACCAATGTCGTGGATCAGGTTGTACGCGATGCGGTTCTCTCTGGCCCGTGACTTGATCAGGTGGCCACGGAAACCATTGTGGAACCGGCTTCCAGAGACGGTGAACTTGTCAATGGCTCCCACATAAAGCAGGTGGTGCAACAGTCCGGCATGTCGGGGGGCCATTGCGAATTCGCTGTCCTCGACCTTAAGTTCGAGTCCCTTCCGGTTCGCGGTAAGGATGCCGGTTTCGTTGTCCAGGAAAACGCAGTCGCGTACCGTGAGGCGGCCCCGTTCAAATCGAATGCCCGCCCCGTTTCCGTCAGCGACGCGCGCGCCGCGGAATTCGATGTTTTGTATCGTGATGTCGCCCCCCCGCACGATCCAGATCGCCTTCCCTTCGGCGCTGCGACCGTCGCCGAAGAATACAGGACGATTGCCCACACCGCGGATGGTGAGTTCCTTCTGGGCCCAGACCGCCACGCCGCCGTGGTAGTCCCCAGGCAGTACCTCGACCGTGTCACCGTCTTTCGCCATTCGGGCCGCCTGCTGAATACTGAGGTGCGGACTTTGGGGGCCGACCAACAGGCTTGCTGCAACCGCATGCAGCGGGCTGGCAAAGAGCGTAGTGACGTAAAGGGAGAGACTCCAAAGAACAAGGTCAAGGAGTCGGACCCTTTGGAACGATGGGCTTCGGATATCCAAGCGTTGAAAGGGCCTGGGATACGATCTGGTCGATGACAAGTAAAACATTTGCTAGCGTGCGAACAACTTGGCAACCCGACGCCGAAACGACGTGAACAGGTCGGTCGCGATCTGCCTCATGGCGGCGATTGCAGGACTAGGGTCGCTGCGATGCAAATACAGGTAGTTGCTGCTTCTGCCGTTGAACCGCAGTCCCTTTTGCAGCATGAACCACAATCTGCCAAACGGATCGCGGTCTTCGTTGAACCAAATGAAGGAATTTTCCTGTTGTCCCAAGGGGATTGCAGAACCTGTTTGGTGACAGTACTCCGTCAAAGGCAGGTTGACCCCGTTGGTTGTACAAAGATCGATCCAGAAGTCTGTCCTGCCGACAGTGGGCTCGATGACCCACATACGACCTGCTTGATCACGTTTGATTTCCAGCGACATTGGCCCAGACAAGTCCAAGCCAGCAAAAAAGCGGCAAGTATGCTGAAACACGTCCGTGTTTACGCTCGATTCCGCGATCGAAGTGTGGCCAAGCGGTCGCGATCGCAGTTTGTGGCCATCGAAGCGGGCGAGAACCTTGCCACGGTCCAGATACAGGGCACAAAAATAAATGCTCGTATCGTCGCCGGGAATGAACTGCTGCACGAGAAACGGAAGGTCTGATTGAAATTTTTCTACCAGCTCCTCCAATTGGACTTGGGTCACGGGTTGCGCAGTCTTGAATCGGGACAATGGGCGCGCGGGTTTGACGATGATTGGAAATGTGACTGACGATACAGCGTAAGCAACGTCAGACATTGACTGAAGCAGAAAGGTCTTGGGGTAGTCGAGGCCAGCCACGGTACAACGGGCCTCAAGGGCGGATTTTTCAAGCAATGGCAACAAGGTCGCACGGGAGTCAGACCAACTTAGCCGATATTGGTTATCGAGCTTCTCCCAGCCATTGCCAATTGTCCGTACCATGGTGTCATTGGTCAGAAACAGCACGGGCACACCTGGGCAATCGATTCGTCGACGTAAGGCAAGCAGGGACTCGATCAAATCCGGACCATTGATATCAGGTACATACTCGACTTTTGCCAAGCGAGTTCGCGTGCCTGGTTGACGCTTGTTGGTATCAAGGGCGTAGATGGGCATGCCGCCGTGCCGCAATGCCCTGATGAGCGCAAGCCCATGGCCACACAGGCCGACGACCACGGCGGGAGTCCGCACCTTCTCGGTAGGTCTATTTACAGCAGCTTCGTTCAAGGCAACTTCGCTTACGTGTGCGCATGCTGGAGTTGGCGCATCGTGTCACACAACCTACTTTGAGGGCGCCGGCGCCGCTACCGTGCCAGACATTTCGCCATTTGCCGACGACTCGGATTGCTCGGGCCATCTTCCTACGCTCTTTAATTGGTCCCGCAGGTTGGGCAGACCAAACCCTAATTTGTAGGCGATGCGCGCCTGGGTGAGAGCGCGGTCGTAGTTCTTAAGATCAAAATAAACAAGTCCAATGTTGTAATGAGTGAACGGGTTGTCATTGGCTGCTGCGGCTGCCGTTTCAAGCTGTTGACTCGCTTCTTGTTCACGCGACGTCTTTCCAAGGAACGTTGCGAATATCAGCCTGACAGTATTGTCATTGGGCCTAAAGCGAAGCGCCCTTTGGAAATAGCAGTCAACCTTGCCCGCCGTCCCTTCAATACTGTCGGATTTGACTCGCTCAGCAAGCCGAGCCAACGACAGCAGCGCTCTATGGTGGTTCGGCACTCTGCCAAGCAAGTAAGCAATGTCGGCGCCGATGTTTTGGCTAGTCTGGCCCTTTATCAACTCTTCAACTTGCGGCGTGAAGTGGACCCGTTCGACGCCAAGGTATTGGTTCTTGTCACCAAGGTAGTCCACTGCAGTTCTGCCGCCGTGTGGCCAATCGCAGTCGGGGCGTACGGACTGGGCAGTTGATGGGCCGCTTGCCAACACCATTGCACAGAAAACGATCTGCCCGACATGCACGCCGGGCAGACATTCGAGAGTGCCAGCCCAAAATTTTCCGCGCTTCATTCACCAACTCCTGAAAAAGATGCGATCTGACTGAACGGCGCAAAAAAGAATTTCACTGTCTGACGTGCCTGCTGAGCCAAGCCACAGTCAAACTCGCCACCAACACATGCGCATCACCCTTGGAGAATGTGTGATCCGCCCCGTTCAAATCATGGCGCTCGAGTTTTACCTGACTGAAGGCGCTCGACCACTCGCGATTTGTTCGGGCGAATTCGATAAACTCCTTGGCAGTCAAATCATCGCTACTCAACAGCAGCAGAATACCACCTGAAACCTCTCGCCATGCAATCGCCATGCGTTCCTGAAAGGGCTGCGAAATCACCCTTCCAACTGCCCGCGAGCAAGTGGGCGAATTTTCATTTGTGCCGGTGGCACCTGACAAGCGGATGTTCTGCATCAAGCCACGCATCGCGCTCATTGCCACTTTGCCGCTTAGAAGCTTGGCCCAGAAGTCTTTTTGCAGCAGTCTTTGAAGATAATAATGGCGGACTCTGGTTCGGGCCAGACTTGCCTCAGACCTTGCCCATGGATTTGCGAGGCAAAGGCCAACCACTCGCGAGTCTTTGGTGTCGTGGCAATACAGCAGCGCCGCCGACGCCGCATCGCACAGTCCCCAAAGTGCCACCTGCGTGATCGAGGGTAGTTGTTGTTGCAGGGCATCGATGGCCAACCCGATGTCCGGCGTCACCTGCAGGAAGTCTCGTTGTTCACCCGTGCTGTCACCCATTCCCCGATAGTCGAAACGCAGCACCGGGTATCCGGCAGCGGCGAGGGCGCGGGAAAGAAGTACGAATTGGCGGTGGCTGCCGGCGCGGTACTGCGGGCCGCCTACGATCAGGACGACGCCTGTGGCATGGGCGTG
>Ga0105045_10000804_pt1 | contig 24255 bp, 17 predicted proteins | sample MAT02_FD_78089 | JGI IMG/M metagenome (GOLD analysis project Ga0105045, IMG submission 78089) | Freshwater microbial communities from Lake Fryxell liftoff mats and glacier meltwater in Antarctica - MAT-02 (megahit assembly) | ecosystem: Environmental > Aquatic > Freshwater > Ice > Liftoff... | reverse complement strand
TCGTGTGGAGCGCAACAGGGTCAACCTGCCAGTTCTCCCGGGGCGGATGGTCGGGCCAAGGCTGCCCGCAGGGAACCCGAAGGGCTTGGCCTTGACGCGACCATCCGCCGCGCAACCCTTGCCGAAGGGTTGTCGGCCAAGGCTTTTCTGGCCGACATCCCTGACGGCAGAGGGCGACTCGCCCCTTCCCGCGGGCGGGAAGGCCTGGGGGAAGGGTGACTGCCGCAGGCTGTGGATGTGACTGTTGCGTTCCACACGAAACGGCATAGAGCCCGCCCCGGCGGCACTTCTCATGCGCTGCAAGCGCGCTCCTAGTCGTCGTTCGCTGCGCACTTTACTTTTCCTTGCCACTACTCTTGAACGCATAGGGCGCGAGCGTTATGCGCAGCGTGTTTGCTGCTCCGGTTGGCGCTCCGCGTTGCGAAGGGACTGCCGCCGCAGATTCGAGGAATGCGGCGATGAAGGCGCCGAAATCTCCGATCTGCTCAAGCGCCTCGTCGATCGCAAAGTGCGATCCACGCTCGATGATCACGCGGCGGGAGTTGACTTGCGAGAAAGTGACGTGATCGATGTTCTCCAGTGGAGTCGACAAATCGGCATCCCCCTGAATGAGCAGCAGTTCCATCGGTCCGCGCAGCGGCACACGCCAGCTCGCGTCGATCGGCGCCGACCCTTGAACGCCCTGGCGCGCTCGCAGCCGACGGTTCACGTCGCCGAGCGGAACCTTGCCGGCCTCTTCCTGAAACTGCCGATCCAGCGCGGCGTCGATGCCGATGCTCGCATCGACCAGCGCATTCATCATCGGTGACTCCCAGTCGTCTCTGCGGTCGTCGAGCGTCCAGCGTGCCAAGTACCGGTAGTCTCCATTCGCGATTTGCGAAACAAATTTCGGCAGGTGCTCTAGGTTCTCTCGATCGCTCAAGTCGGGGAATGGGCGCCGTAGTGCTTGGCGCAAATCCAGGCCGCTGAGTGTCAAGGTCGCCTGGCCCCACTTTGGATGGACCGCCGGCACCCGCACTGGGCGGGCATCGAGCCGCCGAAGTACGACCCGCAGCGCTTCCGCAAACCCTCCGGCAGGCCGGATTGACGCCAACGCAGGGCTCGCCGAGGCTTCGTTCAGCACGCGCTCGATCGCCTGCCAGACCCACTCGGGGCTGTCGTAGCCCAAAGCGATCGGTTCGACCCCGCCGAGCACAGCGCGTTCCACCCGATGCGGGTACCGGTGCATGTAGCCGATCGACCATTGGGAGCCGAAACTGATCCCGAAAAGCGCAATGCGCGGGTAGTTCAGCGCCGATCGAATGGCTTCGATGTCCTCGACCATCTCCGGCAGCGAATAACCCGAAACGTCCACGCCGCGTGCGCGCCAACGTTCGACACCTGCGGCAAAGCAGTCGCGTTCGCGGAGCGCCAGGTCGGCCTCGCGATCGGGCGCGTCATCGGCGGCAGGTGCGCAGCGGCCCATCGTGAAGGGCGCCGTCGCGGGCGTGTCGGGATGGCCGCGTTGATTGACAACGACGATGTCCCTCCCGCTTGCCATCAACGCTCGTATGCGCCGCGCGAAGGCAGCATCCTTCAGATCCGCGGGCGCGAACCATTCGCCGGGTCCGCCGGGCAACACGAACACAGGGGCATGAACTGCGGCCGCGGTGCCAGCCAGGCGCCAGAACGCGACCGGTATCAAGCGACTTTGCGGATTCGACCGGTTCTCCGGCACGAAGATTAGCCCGGCTTCGACGACCCAGGTCTTCAGAGCACCGTCCACCACATCGGCGGGGTAGGTGTAGACGTCCGGTTTGTCAGGCGAAGCGCCCAGGGCCGGCTGTAGGAACACGGCCAGCATCATGAGCGCCGGCAGTAGCCAAGCGAGCGGTCCCCGCCATCTGACCGCTGTGCAGGCGTCCTCAGACATCGAAAGCCTTCTGGATGCGCGCCCGCGAGGGTCTGGTCGCAGTGACCGCGGAGATCGCCTCCGGCAGCCGGTGCAGTTCGATGCCGGTAACGTCGCGATTGGCGACCAACAGGCCGACCACCTTTCCCTGTCGATTGCGCCGGAACAGCACCGTGGTGAATAGGTCGAACGGATAGTCCAGCACGAACAGATCAGCCCCGACCATGATGAGTTCACGAACCTGCTCCTCCGGCCACTCGCCCAAGCCGCGCAGATGCAGTAACTGGCCATCGACCGCATAGACGCGGTGGATTGCATTGAGCTCGGCGCTACCGAAGAGGCCTTCGTAGTCCGCCATTCGTTCGACCGACAGAAATTCTGCTGAAACCGGCTGGAACACCAGTTCTGAAACGCCGCGGTACAGCACCATCTCCGCGCGCCGGCCTGGCCGTTCGACAAAGCGCGCTCGGACCGAGCTGTAGCCCGCTGGCGAGTCGTAGCAGCCGTCCGGCTGGCGCACGAAGCCACCCATGCCGGCGCTGATCAGCACCTCGGCTTCGAACTCCACGCCGGCCGGCCGGTCGACCTTGATGACGAGCGGCAAATCGGCGTTCGCGTACCAGCCTAGCAGCGCCAGCGCGTCGGTCTGCGGTGGTGCACGCCTGAGTTGCGGCGCGGCGCGAGCGCCATTCGCCAAAACTACGCCGGCGACCTCGTGCACGCGGCGCTCTAGCGAGGCTTGAAAGTGATTGGCGGCGATGACCACCGTCAGGTCGCCATCAAGAAAATGTACGAACTCAGCGCAGTAGCCGGGGCTTTCGCCTCCGTGCCCCATGAAGCGCTGCCCAAGCTGATCGCCGACGCGTACGCCCAGGCCGTACTGGCTCTTGCGGCCGTTTGAGAGCGTTCGGCATTCGGACAGCCGCGCTACCCAACGGTCGATCCCGAGCCGGTTGCTGCGCAAGGCCTGAAACCACGTCACCAGGTCCCTGATCGAGCTGACGATCCCGCCGTCGCCGGTCGTGTGTGCAGCCTGACGCAGGTGCATGTACCCGCCCCGCCCCAGTTTCGTGTAGCCAAAGACCATGCGCGGCACCATCACCACTTCGGAAGGGAGGAGCAGCGAGTCACTCATCCGCAGCGGACCGAAGATGCGGTCCTGCAGCACCTGCCCGAAGGGTTGGCCGGTCACGCGCTCGACGATAATCGCCAGCAGGCGGTAGTTGGTGTTTGAGAACTGGACTTCGGCACCGGGCTCAAAATTGGGCTGCTGCTGCCTAGTGATCAACTCAAACGCATACTCGATGCTGCACGGCGAGGTTCTGACGAACCCAGCGACGAACTGCACGCTTTCGTTATCGCGCAGCCCGCTCGAGTGATCCAGCAGGTGGCCTATGCTGATCGGGCGGTCGTAGTCGGGCATCTCGGGCAGGTGCGCGCGCAGGTTCTGGTCGAGTGCCAGCACGCCTTCGTCCACGAGCATTAGCACCACCGTCGCGACGAAAGCCATCGTCAGCGAATAGATCCGCAAGCGATGGTCTTCGCGCCACGCCAGCTCATGCTCGAGACAGGGCGAACCGTAGGCCTTCAGGTGGAGCACGGTGTCGCCACGCAGCACCGCCACATAACCCCCCGGGTGGCCGGGCACATCCCACTCGCCAAAAACAGAGTCGATTGCACGACGCACTTGCGGCGGCAGTGACTGCGCTTGCATCGGCGGAAGAACGATCATGTCAAGCCTTCCTGGGCAGCGTTGAGCCGATCGAACCGATCGAAACGATCGAGCCGGAACGCGGAAATGTCATGTGCTGCGGGCCGCCGTTCGGCCAAGTCGGCAAGAATCTGGCCCAGCACCGGCATGAACTTGAAACCGTGCCCGGAACATGGCGAGGCAAGCACCACGTTGCCTGCTCGCGGCAGGCGGTCCAGGATGAAAAACTCGTCCGGCGTGTTCGTGTAAACGCCCACCCCGCTGGCCAGCATTGTGCCGTTCGCGCCCGGCAGGTAACGCTCGAGTGCCTCGCGCATCACCTGCTCGTCGGCCGCCGAGACGCTGCGCTGCACCGTGCCCGGGTCCACAACCTCATGCAGGTGCTGATGTCGACCTATCTTCAGCCCCTGCCGGTCTAGGCTTGGGAAGCCGAACATCGGCCCGACAGCGGTGTCGATGGTGAAGACCGGGAAGCGCTCGGGCCGAAAGTGGTCTGACGGCGCCTCGAACCAGCCGACGACCTGGCGCACGACCTGCAGCTTGTCGGTCAGCTCGGGCACCAGCGAGCGCATCCAGGCGCCGGCACACAGCACAACCGTGGCGGCGCTGTAGCGACCGGCTGACGTGTTCACCCGGACATCGGAAACCGACGCATCGAAAGAGCAAACCGGTTCTTCATAGCGCGCCTGCGCGCCATGCTGCACCGCCAGCGACAGAAAGGCTGCCACCGAGCGCTCGGCCGCGAGAATTCCGCCATCGGGCTGTAGCACCGCGCGGTAGCCCTCGGGCAGGCGCAGCCCCGGCACGCGCTCTTGCAGCGTTCGGGCATCGAGCAGTTCGTGCATCAGGCCGTGATCGCGGCACGCGGCGGCGGCACCCATGTACTCCAAAGAGTCCTCGGGGCCCGCGTGGATCGAGCCTGTCGACATCAGCAGCGGCTCGCCCGACAGGCTCTCTGCTTCGCGCCAGCCCTGCTGTGCCGACCTTAGCAGCGGCACGTAGCACGGGTGCTCGGCGTAGGCCAAGCGGAAGATCCGGGTGCCACCGTGGTGAGACGCAAGCTGGTTTGGAGCCGTGAACCGCTCGAGGCCGAGCACGCGGTGACCGCGCCGCGCCAGCTCAAACAACGTCGCGGCACCTGCCATTCCCAAGCCGACCACGATGGCGTCGAAGTTTTCGCTCATCGGGCGTTCTCCGCGGTTGCCGCAACGCACCGGAGCGAGTTGCAACTGACGCGAGTCAGCGCTTCAAAACTTTTCGCCGTGGGAACGATAGTCATCGACGAACGAGAAGATGCGCAGCAGCTCCACCGCGCTGCTGCAGGTGAAACGCACGCTGTGTGAACCGTAGCGTTCGAAACACGGCAGGAAGCAGAGAATTTCTGCTTGTAGCCGTGAGCGGAATGCAACCTCGACTGCCAGCGGAGCGCGCAGCCGGAACGGCGCGATCTCTCTGCGGCGCTGTATGCCACGCAGTGCTGCGGAACGTATTAGCGCGCAAGCAACCGTCGGGGTGACCGTGGTGCTGGCCTGCTGCCCTAGCGCGACCTTCACGCATGCCGACTCAACGCCTGGGATCTGCGCCTCGATGGCCTGGATGCACGCATCGTCGCCGCTCGCCATCACCACTGGAACGTGGTGTTCCGACGCGACTGCGGCAGCGAGCATGGCCTCGTTCATCGGTTCGCCGTTGACGCGCAGTTCGCGGATGCTGCCGGTCAACGTATGCGCCAAGATGCCGCCTACGCTGCCAGCGCCGGCGTGAAAGCCGACAAGAAGCGCAGCGTCGAAGCGGCCGTCGTCGATTCCTTGCATCATCGATAAAGGGCGCGGCCAGCTTCGCACCAGCCGCACGCAGTCGGGCAACTCGTCGAGCAAGAGGTTCTGGCCGTTGCCATGCGAATCGGACACGACGATTTCCGTCGCACCGGCCGCCTGGGCACCCTCCACGGCGGCGACGACCGAACGGGTCATCCACTGCCGGCCCTTGTCGTACTCGAAGGCGTGCTGCTCGGTCTGGTCCCAGGACGTCACTCCCACGATGCCCTCTATATCGGCCGAAATGTAGATCCTCATGCAACACCCGGAATGCCGACAGGTGCCAGAAGCCGGACCAGCTCGAGTCCGCGCACATTGTCAGTGTCGAGCGTAGCACCGACGACCACATTGTGGCGACGGTGGAAGCGCACCAATACGCAGGTGAATTGATCGCTGGCGGAAGCGTCGACATCGGCGACGAACACGTCGTGCGCGAAGTGCTCGAGTAACAGCGTCATGCTGACCGCCGTGTGGCTGCCGATCATCAGCGTCAGGGCTCCACTCGAGTCCAGTTGCAGGTGGTAAATCGAGCCGAATGCGGTTGCGAGGTAAGACCCGACGCAAGCGACCTGCACTTCGGCGGCAAGCCGCGTATCGGCACGCACTCGCGACAGCGGGCGCGGCGAGGACCAGTCCGCATGACACAGCCGAAGCTCGCTGCTCACACGGTCGTATCCGATCTCGAACGCAGTCCCCAGGTAAGACGCATAGTGCTCCACGGGCCCTGCGTTCTTGCGCAGCCGTACAAGCGCACCTTGCTCGCCGAAGAATCGGTATGACAGCGTGTCGTTCTCGAAGCTTATCTCCAGGGGATAGCCGCTCACGGGTTCGAGGTATCTGCCCGCCATCACACGGCCGTGTGCCGGGTCGATCTCCATGCAGGGGGCAGTCAGGTACGGCAGGTCGAGGGCTCTGGAGCGTTCGTGCGCGGTCTTTGCCGCGTCGACCTGCTCAATCATGCTGTCGAGCACGAAGGCCGTGTCGCTGAAGCTGTTAGCCTCCCCTTGCTGCAGTGCATTGCGCATCACCAGGACCCAAGCATCGATCGCAGGCACGTAGGTCATGCGCTTGCCGAACAGTCCGGCATGCGTACAGATTTCCCAGCGGCGGTAAGGCAGGACATTGATGCAACGCCGGTAGTAGCGCGCCGGATCGGCCACGGTGCCGTCGGTCACGGTTAGGCCTTCGATGCGTCGCCCGCCATCGTTCGTGTGCTGCCGCAGGAATTGGGCGTAGGCGATCAGGTCGAGCATCGAGCCCGAGGTGCCACCGTCGCCGCTGGAGCGCACCGCCACTTGCGGCATAGTCGCCCGCCGGTCCGAGCCAGCGTTGCCTTCAACCAGGTAAGGCAACGCCTGCAGCGGCAGACGCTCGCACTCCCACTCGTGGCTCCGCGCGGTGTGCATGCCGGCGGGCTCGAACAGAAAGGTCCGAAGTGCCGCGCCGAAGGTCATACCGCTGGCCGTTTCGATGATGCGGGCAGCCATTCGCATCGCGGTGTCGCTGTAGGCATGATGCGAGCCCGGCGCGTAGGGCAGGGTCGGCTGGCGGCGTACCAGTTCATACAACGAATCGACGCTGATCGGCTCATGCAGGGCTGGCAGCCCGAGTAGCTCGACGAGGGCCTCGTCCTGCCACAGACCGGAGGTGTGCGTCAACAGATGTCGGATCGTGATCGGGTCACGGTAGCGCGGAAAATCGGGAAGGTGCCGCTGAATCTCGTCGTCGAGAGAAAGAGTGCCTTTAGCCTCCAGTTCGAGCATGACCCAGGCGGTCATCGACTTGGTGAGCGAATAGAACATGTAGCGTACATCGGGCGCCCACGGGATGCCGAACTCCATGTTCGCGCAGCCGTAGCCTTTCAGGTGAAGCAGTTGATCGCCATGGAGCACTGCCAAAATTAGCCCCGGCCGTGAGCCGGGGCCTTCAATCTCGAACCGGCGGTCGAGTGCCGCCGACAGGCCCGCATTCGCGCGAACTTGCCAGTTTGCGTCAAACCCGTTAGTCGCTGTGCGCGTCATGGCTTGGGCGCCATCGGCGCTGCGCTGGAACAGGACGAAGGTGGCAAGGTGGCCGTCGCCGCCGGCCCGCTGAGCGGCGCTGCGAGTGCGGTTTGATCCGTGGCGGCTTCGGCTGCAAGCCCACGGTCTGCCTCTTCCTCGGCTCGCAGCGTCGCCTCCATACGGTCGTGCAGCAGGAACAGCGCGATGCATACCAGTACACCGAACACCATGCCCACGCCGAAAAAGGCTGTCCATCCCAGCCATTGCGCGGCGAAGCCGCTGGTGACACCAGCCAGCGAGTCGCCCATTGCACGCACGCTCGACAGTGTGGCGAAGTCGGTGCCCGCTTGCCGGCGCGAGGTCCAGCGAATCCGCAGCGAGGTGCTCAGGGCGAACAGCGGCGCCACCAGTAGGTCGGCGACGAAGAAGGTCACGATGGCGGTCGTCATTGAAACAGCGTCGAGTGTCGTGACGTAGACCTCGATGCCATGCGCGCCCGCTACTCCGATGAGGGCGATCAGGCACAACTGTTTGGTACTGAACCGCAGAAACAACAACGTTGTTCCGATCGTGCCCAGCAACAGGCCCAAGCCCACCCCAGAGCCAGTCGCAATACCAATCTGACCGACCGACAGACCTTTGTCGACCAGCATCACGGAGTAGAGCCCGTAGGTGAAGCTGCCGTAAAACGCCTCCAGTGCGAATACCGCGATGAAGCGCAGTGCGTTGGAACGCGTGAACACCTTCATTAAGCTGGGCTTGCCGTTTCGCTGCTCGGCGTGTTGTCGAAGGCTCTCGGCGATCGGCTCGGCCCGGAGGATCGCCGGCAGCGTGCCGAGGATCAGCGCTGCGATGACGCAGGCGACCGCCGAAGACCAGCCAAAGCTGTCGTACACGACGCCGACGACAGCAGAAGCAAAAATCAGCGACGCGAAAGCGACTCCGCTGAGCAGCGGGCCGCTGAACTTGGCCTCATGGGGACTGAACGATTCGACCGTGTAGCCGTCGACGGCGATGTCCTGCAAGGTCATTGCGACTGCGGTCACCGTCAGCACCGCGACTATCATGTACAGCGACGCCTGCGTCGGCTGCCACAGGGTCAGGCTGCCATAGCCGCAGGCGCCCACTAGGGTGCCGAGGAGTATCCACGAGCGGCGCCGTCCGATAGGCAGCGGCATGTATCGGTCGATGGCGGGTGCTATCAGCCATTTCAGCCAGCGCGGGACCAACGGCAACGAAAACACCCAGAAGTTCGACAGCTCCAGCCCATGCGAGCGGTAGATGATCGGCAGTGTGTTGGACACGAAGGAAATGGGAACGGCCTGGGCGAACAGCAGAGCAAAGACCGTCGCCATGCGAGCTACGGGCGTGGACAAAGGGGCATCTCCAGTCGGCTGAGGCCAGGAAGGACGGTAACAGCGGCAATACGCGCTTGCGCAGGCCCCTCGCTAACGACCACGCCACCGCCGTTGTAGTTGCGCTGCCACTCAATCGAGTCGAGGCTCCTGATCGCGAGTCTCAGCCGCCGCCCGCCCTGCAGGCGGTGCGCGAAGAAACCGAACGCATCGACACGGACGTCCTCCGGCACACCGATGGGCATCAGCGACTCTTCGGACAACGAGGCGCGCCAGCGCGCCCGCCACACCGCCTCGGTCAGCATGAACACGGCGCTGTCGGCCGCCACTTCCCATAGCGTTAGCAGCAGGTCAAAGTCGGGCGCGTCGGACTGCAACCTCAGTATCAGGCTGGGAAAACCGGCGAGTTCGATGTCTTCGGCGAATGGCTCGGATGTGTAGACCAGGCCATCGTCGGCGCGACGCGGCATGCCGTAGCTGCGGCTGATGAGGACCTCCGGATCGTCGAAGACATCCTCGTCGGCGGCGCGCACGTTCAGGGGGTCGCAGCGAAGCAGGTCGCCGTCGCGCCCGTCGGCCGGCGGCGAGCGCAGAAGCCGGCCACCTCCGTCGACTTGATTCGCCGTTCCGTCGGATTGCAGGTATAGCGCGAAGCGCTCACGCCCGATGTCCTCGAGTCTCGACGCCCAGCGCCAGCGGTTCGCGCCGGTAACGTACCAACCCACCCGGTCCTTCAAAAAGGCGGGGCGCCCGCCGCAGCCACGTGCCCAGTTGAAGAAGGCCTCGTGCAAGGCCACGCGCGGCACCACGCTTGCGGAGCCGAAGTCGATGCCATACGCCTGCTGCGTCTCGACCATCACGCCGGAATGATCCCAGGGCCCCAGCAGCAGGAAGTGGTTGGCGCGCCCTGCGGCACAGGCATGCTGCATGTGCGCCCTGTAACGGTACAGCGTGCCCTGCTGGTTGCCGTCGTAGTAGCCGGTCACCGACAGGATCGGGCCATCGATGGCGGCGTACTGCTGCTGATGCACGTCGTGGGCCTGCCAGTACGCATCGAAGCTGGCGTGCGCTAGCACTGGCGCCATGCGTTCGGCCACGCCGCTGTTCGCTCCGTAGATTCCGGCCAAGCGTTGCAGTGGCCAGTGCTCGCGATAGGCGGTTCGAAGCATCTGGTTGAACCAGTCGCGGTCGTCGTAGACCTCTTCGTTGGCCGTGCGTCCACTGGTGTGCGCCAACCACAGTACCTCGGGTAGCCACAGGATGTTGCCGCGGCGATCACTGTCCCACCCTGCCTTGGCTGCTGCGAATGGAGCTGCCGCCACCAGCCCGGCCGGGCGCTGCGCGATGATCTGCCACTGCACGCCGCCCAGCATCGAGCCGCCGCGCAGCGCGACTTCGCCGTTGGACCAAGGCTGCGCGCGTATCCAGCCGATCGCATCAGCACCATCCTCGCCTGACTGGGGGCCGGTCATCGCACTGCCGCCTTCGTCGTCGCCGAAGTTACCTTCCGAATCGCCACGGCCTCGGCAGTCGACCGAGACCACGGCCCAGCCCAGCGCATTGAATTCCTGCGACCGTTTGTGGACTGCCGAAGACATGTAGCAAGTCAACATCAGGATCGTGGGCACTGGCTCGCCCGTCGCGGGGCGATAGACGCGCAACGACAAGCGCGTGCCATCGCGGCAGCGCAGCATTTCGCCCAGCTGAAGAAGACGGGGGGCGTGTGACTCATCCATGCGCTGATGTTGCCATCGAGCACCGCCACCCCATAGGACGGACAAGCCATCTGTTCGGCCCCGTCGCGCCGTCGGTCGCATCGCATCGCGCCTGCACTTCATCAAGCCACGCCCTGGGGTCGGTTCGGGGTGACGCTGCGCCGTCGCGGCCCGCTTAGCAGTGGTGAGAGACCAGAAGGAATTGCCAAGTGAACAGTACATTTGCGCCATCAGTTGGCCCAAAGCGCCGCGCGCGGTTGCGCTGCCAGGCCCATCAAGCTAAGGTCATCTCATGCTGTATCACTCGCCCCATGTCAAGACACAGTTCCATGGCGACGGTACCGTCCGGCCACTGCTGTCGCTGGGCATCGTGCTGCTTCCCGGTTTTTCGCTGCTGTCGCTGTCCTGCTTCGTGGAGACGCTGCGCCACTCAGCCGAGGTCAGCGACCTGAAATGCCGGGCCTGCTGCGCCTGGGTCGTGATGGGCGAGTCGATGACTCCGATCGCCGCTTCCTCGGGAGTGTCGGTGTCGCCGGGCGAGTTGTTCGGCGAGCCGCGCCGCTTCGACTACATGGCGGTGATCGGTGGCACCGGTGTGATCCCTCACAGCGGCGGGGCGGCGGTGTTTGACTACCTGCAGCGCTGTGCCGCCTATGGCCTGTGTCTCGTTGGTGTTGGCTCGGGCGTGGCGGCGCTGCAAGCAGCTGGCCTGATGCACTCGCGCCGCTTCTGCGTCCATTGGGCCACCTTCAGCCATTTCAGTGACGCGCATCAAAGCGAACTCGCCGTCGGCGACCAACTCTTTCTCGCTGATGGAAATCGGATCACTTGCGCCGGCGAGTCGGCCGCCGCGGATCTGGCTCTGTGGCTGGTCGAGAATCGATGCGGTCCGGCCGTGGCCCAGGTCGCGCGCCATCAGATGTTGATGGGCAACAGCCGGTCGGCCACTGCCGCGCAGCCGCACCCAGCTTGCAACGATGACGTGCAGCACGACCGAGTTCGCAAGGCGATTCTGCTTATGCGGCGCAACTTGAAGGAACCGGTTTCCGTCACGAATATAGCGCGCCGGGTCAATGTGTCGAAACGTCAGCTCGAGCGACTGTTCGTTAAGCACACCGGGCTGAGCATTCAGCACTTCTGCCGCGCTCTTCGGTTGCGGCACGGTTTGTGGAGCCTGATTCACACGCCATCCAGCGTTACCGTCATCGCGCAGGAGTGCGGGTTCTCCGACAGTTCTCATTTCTCCCGCCTGTTCAGCCAAGCGTTCGGCGCCACGCCGTCGCGCCTGCGCCTGGATCCGGAGCGTGCCAAGGCGACGTATGAACGGGCCGGGTCCCGCCCCACCACTGCGCCGGGTCGATCCGGGCTCGTCTGTGTACCGGGCGCCACAGCGCCGGGTGAAGAGCAAACGTCGCAAGCGCAGGGGCTGAAAAGCACGAACGCGTCGGCGAGTGATTCGGCGGCATCGCCAAATACGCATCAACATGTGGGGGTTGCATGAGAGAGCTCGTGATCGTCGGCGAGAGCGCGGTCGAAGCGCTCATCGACTGGGGCTGGATCATCGAGGCCGTAGAGCGGTCGCTCCGGGACGTCGCGGCCGACGACGGCCGGCCCTACCCTACACTGCCCGGCAGCGGACTGCGACGCGGCACAGTGGCCAACATCAAGTACGGTGCACTGGCTGATCCGCCGGTAATCGGCCTGAAGCTGGGCACCTATTGGCCCGGCAATGAAGCGGTCGGTGGCAGCAACCACAGTGCGACGACGCTGCTGCTCGAGCCGACCTCCGGTTTGCCGCTGGCGCTGATCAACGCGACCCAGCTGAACCGCTACCGCACCGCGGCCGCCGACGCGGTCGCAACCACGGTGCTGGCGCGTGCCGATGCCCGGTGCCTAGCAGTGCTGGGCACCGGAGCCCAGGCTGCGTACGAAGTTCGGGCGGTGGCGCGCGTCCGAACTCTGGAACAGGTGCTGGTAGTCGGCCGCGACGCGTCCCGAACCCAGCTCTTTATCGAAGGGCTGGCAGATTTGCGCCTGCCGATGCGCGCGCTCGATGCAGAGACGGCCGTGCGGCAGGCCGACATCGTCGTCACGGCGACCACGGCCACCGCCCCGATCGTGCGTGACGGCTGGGTCCGGCCCGGGACGCACATCTCGGCGATGGGCGCCGACCGGCGCGGCAAGGCAGAGCTCGACCCGGCACTCTTCGCACGAGCTTCCCTGTACGCCGACCTGCCGTCACAATCGCTGGACCAGGGTGAATTCCAGGCGCGCGGAACGCCTGCCGATGTCGACTTCGGCCGCGTCGTCGCCATCGGCTCGGTGCTGGCCGCGGCCGCGCCGGGCCGCCGCTCACCCGATGACATCACCATCTTCGACAGTTCCGGCCTCGCCGCGCAGGACCTGCGTGTGGCCCACGCGCTGCTGACCTTGGCATTTTCCCGAGGCCTTGCGCAACGCGTGCCGTTTTAAGTCCATCCCCCCTGCTGTCATGCCGCCCGTTATCGATTTCCGGGACGTAAAGGCCGCCGCTGGCCGCCTTATCGGCCACGCGGTGCGCACACCTTTGCTGCGCAACGCCGAGCTCGACGCGAGAGCGGGCGGCGCCGTGCTGATCAAGCACGAAGGGCTGCAGCACTCGGGATCGTTCAAGTTCCGTGGCGCCTTCAATCGGCTGGTCGCTCTAACGCCGGATCAGCGCCGCGCCGGCGTGGTGGCATGGTCGTCGGGAAACCATGCCCAAGGCGTGGCTTGCGCGGCGCAGCGGCTCGGGCTGAAGGCGGCAATCGTGATGCCGTCTGACGCGCCGCGGGTCAAGGTGGCGGGCACACGTGCATTCGGCGCCGAGGTCATCTTCTACGACCGGGCAACGCAAAGCCGAGAGGCCATTGCGACGGCGCTGGCCGATCAAAGGGGCGCGGTGCTGGTTCCGTCCTATGACGATCCGCACATCATCGCCGGGCAAGGAACCGTCGGGCTGGAGATTGTCGAAGACGCGGCGCTTGTCGGACTACGGCCAGCCCATGTGCTCGTGTGCTGTGGCGGCGGCGGTTTGGTTGCCGGCATCGCAACGGCGGTCAAGGCACTGGCGCCCGAGAGCGTGGTGCATTCGGTCGAGCCTGATGAGTTCAACGACACCGCTCGTTCGTTGGCGGCCGGTGAACGGCTGCCGGTGGAAAACCCGTCGGCCGCGTCGATCTGCGATGCGCTGCTGGCGCCCATGCCGGGCGCGCTGACCTTTCCGATCAACCTGCGCCTGCTTGGACTAGGTCTGGCGGTGACGGACGACGAGGTCAAGGACGCGATGCGCTTCGCATTCCGCCATCTCAAGATCGTGCTCGAACCCGGCGGCGCGGTGGCGCTTGCCGCATTGCTCGCCGGCAAGCTGGACTGCGCCGGGCGATGTGTGGCCGTGGTCGCATCAGGCGGCAACGTCGATGCCGACCTTTACGCAAATATCTTGCAGGAGCCCGCTCGATGACTGACCTACCGGTATTCGACGCACAAAGGCCAATCGCACTGATCGGCATGGGCGTGATGGGCAGCAAGGTCGCGTGGGCATGCGCTCGGGCCGGTCTGCAGGTTCATGCCTTCGACATTGACAGGGCACAGCTGGCAGCATCGATCGCGCTTGCGCTGACCTGGTCGACCGGAGCCGAGCGTGAACGTGTGCGCGCCCATCTGTTAGCGACAACCGATCTGCAGCAGGCGACCCAGGGCGTCCAGTTGGCGTTCGAGAACGTTCCGGAATCGGAGTCAGTCAAGCGCGACGCACTCCAGGCGCTGGATCGCTGTTGCGCGCCGGATGTGCCCATCGGCTCCAATACATCGTCGATGCTTGCCTCCGAGTTGGCGGCTTACACCCGTCGGCCCGAGCGGGTGTTCGCCATGAATTTCAACGACCCGCGCACCGACCGACTCGTCGAGCTCATGGGCCATGAGGGCAGCATTCCGGATGTGCTGGCTTTCGCGGAGGCCTGGGCGCGGCACATCGGCATGGTGCCCGTGCGTGTGCAGCGTGAGCAGATGGGCTATGCGATGAATCGGCTGTGGCGCGTCATCAAGCGGGAGGCCCTGCGCCAGGCGGATGCGGGAATCACGACGCCCGAAGAACTCGATCGGGCCTGGATGCTCGCCTTCGGCATGCGTGCGGGGCCATTCGGCATCATGGACGAGGTCGGGCTGAAGACGGTGCTGATGATCGAGGAGCGCTACGCACGCGCCTCCGGCGATCCGGCCGATGCACCACCGGCATTCTTGCGAGAGATGGTTGCCCAGGGCCGCACCGGCGCGCGTGCAGGCGCGGGCTTCTACAGCCATCCTGAACCCGCCTACAAACAACTGGGCTTCCTCGACCGCCAGCCTGCGCCAGCCCACGACGCAACAGCATCCAAAACCGGGCTGAACGGCGCATGAATCGACTCGGCATCACGGACCAGGCCGCCGTGAACGCATGACGGCAAGTCTGGGTCGCACGGGCCAACGCCCGCCCGCCTCGCCTCGATGGCTACGGTCCAGGCTGGCCGGATAGTGGTTCACCAGAGCCAGTGGACGGGAACCGGGTCAGCAGGCGGTCGGTGATGCGCGCGCAGCCCATGGCCATGGGATCGCTTGTCGGAAGCCCAGTCAGCGCCTCGATCTCGGCGCATGTCCGCTCGCGCTCATGTGCAGACAGGCCTTGCGTGTTCAGGCTCACGCCGACGCATTCGATGTGTCGCTGAGTCAGAGCACCCAGCTGCAAGTTGAGGGAGATGCATTCCCGAAGGTCCGGCATCGGGTACGCCGAATAGCCGTCGATCGACTTCCTGCGAGTGTCGTGGCAAACGACGATGGCGTCGGCCGCGGCCCCGTGCAGCAGGGCCAGGCTCACGCCGGCATACGCAGGGTGATACAGCGAGCCCTGGCCCTCGATCACATCCCAGTGCGCCGGTGCGGCCGAGGGAGTCAGGGTCTCGACGGCGCCAGAGACGAAATCTGCCAATACCGCATCGATCGCTAGACCGCCTCCGCTGATGAGTACACCGGTCTGCCCGGTGGCTCGGAAGTCGCACGACAGGCCCCTTGCGCGAAGTTCGCGCTCCAGGGCTAGGGCGGTGTATTTCTTGCCAATGGCGCAGTCGGTTCCCACCGTCAGAACCCTGCGTCCTGTGCGAGGTTCTCCGGTCCCGATAGGCAATCTGAAACTGCTCGGCGGCTGGCGGGCGTCGATCAGGCGAGAACCGCCCTCAGCTGCAGCCGCGATAAGCCGAGGGATGCTCTGCAGCCTGTCGTGTAGTCCCGCCGCCAAGTTGAGGCCTCCTATCGCCGCCTGCTCGAGTGCCGGCAGCCATGCATCAGGGATGTGCCCGCCTGCAGGCGCCACGCCGATCACAAGCGTACGCACCCCAGCAGCCCGCGCTGCACCAACGTCGAACTCTGGCAGCTGAAGGTCTATGGCGGCACCTGGCAACCTCCACTGTCCGATGCACCACTCGCGCCGCCACTCCAAGAGGCCGTACGCGGTCTTCGCATCGAGCGGGTTGACGGCGTCGCCAACGAACAGCACGTAAGGGCGCGGAATGTCAAGGTCGCAGCGTAAATCGAGCGGCGACTTGCCGGCACGGATGTTCGATCGAATTGGTTCGGCAATCATGAGCAGCAGTTGACCAAGCATGGATAGATAGTGATTGCGTAGCACGACGACCCGAAAAGCATATGGACCGTCGATTCTCTTCGCTAGAAGCTAGCGGACAAGATGGCCGTCTGCCCGAGACAGCGCCGGGCGCGAAGCGCCTGCGGCGCCGTTCATGTCGCACCGCGAGGGTCGAAATGTCCTGCCTATCACGGCCCGCGCAGAACCTTGTCGGTAAGCTCCTGCGACATCGGATCTGCCTTTTGAGAGATGAATGATTGAGTCGAAGACCAAAACGAGAAGGCTGCGGTACACCGTGGAGCGCTGGCCGCTGGTGGAACGTTTTGCGATCGCGACCCATGTTTACGACGCTTTGGACGTACTGTACGTAGAAATCGAAGAGGATGGCCATGTCGGTCGCGGAGAGGCCGCTGGGGTCGATTACCTGGACGACACGCCGCAGCGCGCCTGTCTCCAAGCCGAGACCGTTCGCGAGCGGGTTGAGCGCGGCCTCGATCGCGAGGATCTTCTGCTGGCGTTGCCCGCGGGTGCCGCGCGCAACGCGATCGACTGTGCGCTCTGGGACCTGCAGTGCAAACGCAGCGGCGACTCGATCTGGAGTGTGCTATCGATCGAGCCAAAGCCGCTGCCAACTGTGGCCACGATTGGCATCGGCAGTGCCGCCTGGATGGCCGACAAGGCGGTCTCACTGAGCAACTTCGATTTGCTCAAGCTGAAGCTCAACGCTGACGATCCCATCGGCCGCGTGCAAGCCGTTCGTCAGGCCCGGCCCGACGCACTGCTCAGCGTCGACGTGAACACGGGGTGGTCGCTTGCCGAGCTTACGCGCTATGCGCCGCTACTGGCCGAGCAGCGCGTCGTGCTGATCGAGCAGCCTTTGCTACCAGACGCCGATCACTTACTGGCCGTCGGCGCCTCGCCGGTGCCGCTTGCAGCCGACGAGAGCTGCCAGACCGAGGCTGACCTGGCACGCCTGTTCGGCCGCTACAAGTTCGTGAATATCAAGCTCGACAAATGTGGCGGGTTGACGGCTGGCCTGAATCTTGCTCGGCGTGCCCGCGACTTGGGATTTGAGATCATGGTTGGTAACATGCTGGGCACTTCGCTGGCGATGGCGCCGGCGTTTGCGCTGGCCGCAGGCGCGACGTTCGTCGATCTCGATGGGCCGTTGCAGCTTGTTCGCGACCGAGCCGACCCGATGACGTTTGCCTCGGGGCGGGTGCAGCCGCCTCTGCGCGCGCTTTGGGGCTGATCGACAGGACCGGTACCGCATCGATGAAGATGCCGCGCAAATGGTTTGCCAATCTGCACCGCTGGGTCGGCCTCAGCGTTGGCGTGGTGTTGTCACTGCTCGGCCTCACCGGGTCGATCCTCGTCTTTCAGCACGAACTCGAGGCCTATGTACTCAACCGCGACGTCTGGATTGATCCAACGCCCACCGCCAAGCCATCGATCGGTGTTGCACTCGACCGCCTCATGGTGCAGCGGCCAGATGCGACCGACCACGCGGTGCGTCGCAGCTGGCTCGACGACACGCGCCACGTCGCGTTCTTCTTCCGACCCCAGCCGGGCGGCGAATCACAGCGTTTCGCCGCTGCACTCGACTCGCAGCAGAGCGCCATCGTCGCCGAGTGGGAATGGGGTTCATTGCCGCCCACGCGCCGCGGCCTGCTGTCGCAGATCTACGAGCTGCATCGTCACCTGCTTGTGGGCGAGACCGGGTTATGGATCACGGGCATATCGGGCCTCTTGACGATCGTGCTGGTCGTGCTGGGCTACAAGCTCTGGTGGCCCAAGGCCGGCCAATGGCACAGCGCACTCAGCTACAAGACGGGCGCGTCCTGGCGCCGTGCTCATTACGACATCCACAAGATTGCAGGCGCCGTGGCGGGCACCTTGCTCACGGTACTCGCGTTTACCGGCATCTACCTCGCGTTGCCGGGACCTTTCGTTGCAGTCACCTCGAGCCTGGTCGAGGTGGCAAACGTGGGTCCAGCACCGCAGTCGTCTGTCCGAAGAGGGCCGCGCATTTCCGGCGCCGAGGCGGAAGCGATCGCTCGCGTAGCCCTGCCCGATGCCGAATTGTTCAGCTTGTTCGCGCCAGCCGACGGCCAAGACGTCTTCACCGCCAACATGCGCGATCCCGAGTACGTCCGACGTTCCGGCGGCGGTTCGGTGGTCCACATCGATCAGTATTCAGGCGGGGTTCTTCGCGTGGATGACAGCCGCCGCGACGTGCCTGGAAAGGTCTTCCTTGCCTGGCTTTTCCCGACGCACAACGGCGAGGTTCTCGGGCTCGTCGGTCGCATTCTGGTGTGCACCGCGGGCTTGTTGCCGCTGACGATGCTCGTCACCGGTTTCGTCCTCTGGCTTCACCGGCGGACTGCGGACGAGCGCAAGGGTGTGCGCCACCTGCAACGCGGCGCAGCGGCGAAAAGTTCGGCGACCGAGCGGTGACAGTTTCGTTACGGCCATCTGCCCGTCGCGTTCTATTGCCTCGCTAATCGACTGCCTACGATCAGCTTCACTGATTTTCTAAGGAACTGGCATGGCTCTGGCTGAAGAAAACATCCAATCAACGTTTGTGCTTTCAGTGGCGGCGCTTGCGAGTTGTATGGCGTTTGAAACGGCGTCGGCTCAGTCAGCACAGCCCGCCAGCAATGTTGCAACCAGGGGAGATTCCTCGCAGACGGTCACAATCGCCGGTCGGCGGGAAACGCTTCTGTCGGATGTTCCCGCGTCGATCACTCTGATCTCGGGTGAGAAACTGGGCAGCAGCCTCACGCGTGACAGCGACATCATCACGATGCTGGAGTCGCTGGTCCCCGGCATCACGCCTTCAGGCAGTGTCGGCTTCTTCAACAGTGCAGGCACCGGCACTGGTCCGTTGCTGCGCGGCCGGCCCGCCACCGTGCTTATCAATGGCGTTCCGGTCAATGCGCTTCTGAGGGGCAACGGCGTGGACCTCGCGCAGATCGACCCACAGGCCATCGGAAGCATCGAGGTGCAGCGCGGTGCCAGTTCGACATTCGGCTTCGGCGCATCGGGCGGCATCATCAGCATGGAGACCCGGCGCGCGCGCAGCGAGGAGTTCAAGGTCACCGCGAGCACCTCGGTGTCGGCCAACACCAAGAAGCCCTCCGGCACAGAAGTCGTGCAGGGCTATCTCGGGGGGGGCCGCCGCCTTACCGAATCCTTCGACTTCTACACGGGCCTAGCCGTCACTTCGCAGGGGCAGCGCAACGATTCGAACGGAACGCCGACCCCGGCGGTCGAAGCAAAGTCGGTCAACGTCGATCTGAACCTGGGCTACAAGTGGGGAGATGCAGCAGAGTTGCGTGCCTCGCTCAATTATCTCGATCGCAACTATGGCCAGCAGTGGTACTCGCCATTCTTTCTGTTCAGTTACAGCGAGGACGGCAGCTTCGACGAAGGCACGTTTCGTGTTCCAGCCGGCATCAACCCGGCCAGGGCCTATGTCGATCCTTCGCAGGAATCAAGAGAAAACTCGCAAAGAGCGTTGGCGTTCATTACGAGCTTCACCGGTCGGGACATGCTGGGCCACGACGTCAAGGCCTCGTTCTTCTACCAACGCAACAAGCTCAACCTGGCGTTCTTCACGTGGGCCGGCGATGCGCCGCCGAACGACTCGTACTACATAGATGCCAACCAGCTCGACAACAAGCGCTTCGGCGTGCGCACCACATTGACGAAGGACCTCGCGCTTTCAGCAGGTCGATCCTTCGCCGTCGCGTACGGCATCGATTTGCTTCGTGACCAGATCACGCGACCCTTTCAAAGCGGCGGCGGCGAGCAGGTCAGCACGTTCGTCCCCGGCTTCGGTCCGATTACCTACTCGCGCGCACTCGACGTGCAGAACCCGGTGGCACCACCGGTGCGCCTGGACTCGCTGGCAGCGTTTGTCGAAGCCAGTCACGCGATCGGCACCGTCACCGTACGTGGCGGCTTGAGGGCCGAGCGTTACAAGCCCACGTCGCTGGGCTACGCTGACGGCGGATTCGTCTATGCCAAGTCCGATGCGAAGCGATTCGACGCCACGCTGTTGAATCTCGGTGTCGTGTGGCAATCGAGCCCTTCCAACCAGCTGTATGTAGGGGTCTCGCAAGGCATCGAGATGACGCCGCTTGCCGAGGCGCTCAGGCAGCTCGGAAGAAGGAACAGGCCGGTGACGGCAGACGACGTGGCTCGTCTGGAGTTGGTCCCCGCTAAGACGACCGAATTCGAGATAGGAACGCGTGGACGTTTCGGCCGGTCCGCGTTCACTGCCGCTGCATACTATAGCCGAGCTCCTTTGTCATCGCAGTTACAGGTCGACCCGCAGTCGCCGACCGGGATCTTAATTCCGAGCCGGGAGCCGCAGCGTACCTGGGGCATCGAAGTCACGGTCGACCAGCAACTGAGTGGCGGCTCAACCGTGGGGGCAATCCTAAGTTACGCGGAGGGTCGTCGCAAGCTCGCTGAAGACGAGTCCTGGTCACCGCAGCCGAACAACCGGATTGCCGCGCCGCGCATTGGCCTCAACGGTGACTTCAAGATCGGGAAGTCATTGAGCCTTCAAGCGGATGCCCAGTACACCTTCGCGAGGAGAAAGTACCCTGCCCGTGCGCCCATTCCGTTTGGGTACAACGAGCAACTTGGCAACTCGGCCGGCCACTTCGTGATCGATGCAGGGATTCGCTACCAACTTGGCAAAGGCGAACTTGCATTCGGCGTCGGGAACCTGCTCAACAAACGCTACTTCGACGGCGGGGGCAACACCTTCGATGATCTCTACGAAGCTTATGCGGAAGGACGCCGTGTGAAGCTCACCTACCGCATTGAGCTTTGAGCGCTGGGTGCGCATTCTCGCCATCACCCATGTTGCAACCCAAGATCATCATCACGTGCGCCGTGACCGGCGGCGGTGACTACAACCGCAGCCATCCTGCATTTCCGGTCACCCCCAGGCAGATCGCCGACGCAGCCATCGAAGCGGCTCGCGCTGGTGCCAGCATCGTCCATCTGCACGTGCGCGATACCGAGACCGGTGCCGGGTCTCGCGACCCCGTGCTGTACCGGGAGGTGGTCGACCGCATCCGCAGTGACGGTACGCCGGTGCTCATCAATCTGACGGGCGGCATGGGCGGTTATTTCCTGCCTGATCCTGCCGACGAGAGCCGTGCCATGGCTGGTAGCGATGTCGCAAGCCTCGAAGAGCGGCTGGAACACCTGCGGGACTGCAAGCCTGACATCGCGTCGCTGGACTGCTGCACCGCCAACCAGGCCAATTCGGACGGCAGCGGCGACCATGTCTATCTCAACACCGCGCGCACGCTGCGTGGCATGGCGCAGGCCTACACCGCGCTGGGCATCAAGGCTGAGCTGGAGGTCTTCAATGCCGGCGACCTTGAGTTCGCGCGCCACCTGCTGGAGGCCGGGTACATCCGGGATGGTCGGCCGATGCTGCAGTTCGTGCTTGGGGTCAAGTGGGGTGCTCCTGCCGACCCGGATACGGTGCTCTACATGAGCCGCCTGTGCCCCGCGGGAAGTGTATTCACGGCGATGGGTATCGCAAGGGCGCAGTTTGCGATGGCCGCGCAGTCCATGCTGGCTGGCGGCCACGTCCGGGTCGGGCTTGAGGACAATCTTTACCTCGCCCGCGGGCACTTTGCCACCAACGCTCAACTTGTCGAGCGCGCGGCGTCGATGGTGCAAATGTTGGGCGCCGAGCCGGCGACCGTCCCCGAGGCAAGCGTGCTGCTGGGATTGAAGGAACTGCGGGCGGCCGTGTCCCGAAGCGGAGTCACGAGCTGATGGAACGGCTGATCGACTTGCCGACCCCTTGCCTGGTACTCGATGCCGTGCGCATGCAGCGCAACATCGATCGAATGCATGACCGTGCGTGTACCTTGGGGGTGATGCTCCGTCCGCATGTGAAGACGTCCAAGAGCATCGACGTGGCGCGTCACATGCTCTCCGGCCAGGCACGCGGGATCACGGTATCGACGCTGCTCGAGGCTGAGTACTTCGCTGATCACGGCATGGCAGATATCTTCTACGCCGTTCCACTGTCGCCCGACAAAGTTCGGCGTGCTGCGTTGTTGCTGCGCCGTGGCATCGAGCTGCTTTGCTGCGTCCACGGTCTCGACGCCGTCCAGACCATCGCCGAGCAGGCGGATGCGCACGGGGTGCGGGTGCCGCTGGTCATCGATGTGGATGTCGACCACCACCGTTCGGGTGTCGAAAGTCACGACCCTGCCTTTCTCGCCATGGCACGGGCGATCCACAGTTCGCGCTCATTGGAACTGCGCGGCATCATGATTTACGCGGGTGGCTCCTATGACTGCACCAGTCACGACGAGATAGCGGCTCTGACCGAGCGCATCCGGCTGGGTGGCATGGTTGCGGCGGAGCGTCTCGTGGGCGCCGGACTGCCTTGCCCCGTGGTCAGCTTCGGTTCGAGCCCCGGCACCTACTTTGCGAGGTCCATGCAGGGTGTCACCGAGTCACGAGCAGGCGTCTACGTGTTTCAGGACCTCTTCCAGGCCGGTCTGGGTGCTTGCACGGTCGACGACATTGCGCTCAGCGTGTTGACCACCGTGATCGGATCCCAGGCCATGCAGGCTCGTGTCTTCGTCGATGCCGGCGGTCTTGCCTTGTCGAAGGATGTGTCGACGCGCGGATCGTCGTTCGATGCGGGTTTCGGCTTGGTCTGCGATGCGGAGTCAGGCACAGTCATCCCAGAACTTTACGTCGCTTCGGTCAGCCAGGAAGTCGGCACCCTTCGAAGCAGGTCGGGCGCGCTCCGTACGCAGGCGTATGCCCCCGGCCAGCGACTGCGCGTGCTGCCCAATCACGCGTGCTACACAGCAGCCGCGCATGGCGAATATGCGGTGACAGAGGGCGGCGATCGTGTTGTCGCACGCTGGAGCCGCGTGAATGGCTGGTGAAAACCGACGCCACACGAACGCCGCCACTTCTCTCAGAATAACTCGTTCAACAAGCGTACGCCGAAGCCGGTTGCGCCTTTAGGGCCCAACGGCGACGCCTTTTCAAGCCAGGCAGGGCCGGCGATATCGATATGCGCCCATGGCGTATCGCCGACAAAATGCTTGAGGAACAGCGCGGCGTAGACGCAGCCGCCCTCGCCTGCCGGGCCCATATTCTTCAGGTCGCTGACCCCGCCCTTGATGTCGCCCTCATATTCCAGCGGCAGCGGCATGGGCCAGACCTGCTCTCCGGTATTGCGCCCGGCTTTGACCAACGCGGCTGCCAAGTCGGCGTTGTTGCTGAACAGCCCGGCGATGCCGCCTCCGAGCGCCTGGACGACGGAGCCGGTCAACGTTGCGACATCGATCACGCGTGATGGTTGATGGCGTGAGATGACGTAGTGCAGCAAATCAGCGAGCACGAGGCGTCCCTCGGCATCCGGGTTGACCACTTCCACCGTCAATCCGGCAAGCGTCTTCACGACATCGCCCGGCTTGACCGCTGCACCATCCGGCATGTTCTCGACCAGGCCGATGATGCCCACGACATCGGCGCTGACGCGGCGTTGGGCAAGGCATACCATCGTCCCGACCACTGCAGCAGCACCTGCCATGTCGTACTTCATCACTTCCATGCCCTGTCTCGGCTTCAACGCCAGGCCGCCCGAATCAAAGGTGACACCCTTGCCCACCAGTGCGGTCAGGGCGCACCCGGCCGTCGCGTCACCTCGCCAACGCAGTGTCACGACGCGTGGCGGCTTCGCGCTGCCTTGCGCCACACACAGCAGCGCGCCCATACCGAGCGACTCGATCGCCGCCGTGTCGAGCACTTCGACCTTTAATCCCGTGCCAGACAGATCCAGGCACCGCTGCGCGAAGCTCTCCGGATAGAGCACGTTCGCCGGTTCCATCACAAGGTCGCGCGCCACACAGACGCCCGTCGTGGCGGCATCGATGGCCCGGTGCGCCTGTTCGGCTGCCTGCGGCCGACGACTGTGCACAATCATGCTGGTTATCACGCCAGGCGCATCTTCAGCCGCGCGCGTCTTGTGGTGCGCGCAGCGGTGTCGCGCTAGCTTGAAGCCCTGGACGATGCGCGCATCGCGGCCCTCGTCCAGTTCGTACTTTCCGTAAGGGTCGCC
>Ga0105045_10000803_pt1 | contig 24262 bp, 24 predicted proteins | sample MAT02_FD_78089 | JGI IMG/M metagenome (GOLD analysis project Ga0105045, IMG submission 78089) | Freshwater microbial communities from Lake Fryxell liftoff mats and glacier meltwater in Antarctica - MAT-02 (megahit assembly) | ecosystem: Environmental > Aquatic > Freshwater > Ice > Liftoff... | reverse complement strand
ACTGGAACTTTCGGTGCGTTCGGCCAACTGCCTGAAGAACGACAACATCGTCTATATCGGCGATCTCATCCAGAAGACCGAAGCCGAAATGCTGCGCACCCCGAACTTTGGCCGCAAGTCTTTGAACGAGATCAAGGAAGTGCTGTCCGGCATGGGCCTGCACTTGGGCATGGACGTCGAGGACTGGCCGCCGGAAAACATCGAAGATCTGGCCAAGCGTTTCGAGGACCAGTTCTGAAAACCAAATGGGTGGGCCACAATGCCCACCCTGCGAAATGCCCGCGTAGGTGGGGAACGACTGGCGCAAGCCCAAGGTGAGCGGGTCCAAACGTAGGCCCCGCCGGACAAAGCAAAACACGCGATAGGAGATTCCAATGCGTCACTCAAACGGCTACCGCAAGCTGAACCGGACCCATGAACACCGCAAGGCGATGTTCGCCAACATGGCTGGCAGCCTGATCGAACACGAACAGATCAAGACCACCCTGCCGAAGGCCAAGGAACTGCGCCCGATCATCGAAAAGCTGATCACGCTGGCCAAGCGCGGCGATCTGCACGCCCGCCGTCAGGCCCATGCCCAGCTGAAACAGGACATGCACACTGCACGCCTGTTCGAAATCCTCGGGCCGCGCTACAAGGATCGTCAGGGCGGATATGTTCGCGTCCTGAGAGCCGGCTTCCGCTATGGCGACATGGCGCCGATGGCGATAATTGAGTTCGTGGACCGCGACCCGGCCGCCAAGGGGGCGGCAGACCTTGCCCGTACCGAGGCCGCAGAGAGCTGAAAGTTAATGACTTCTTGATGAAAGCCCGCCAACCGGCGGGCTTTTTCATTGAAGTGAGACAAGAAATGCAAACATCGCAGCATTTCTAGCGATTAATCTTGCACTTGTACCGATGAAGCTGAAGATCAATCGCCAGTAGAATCGTGCGAGTTGGAACGTGGTCCTGAATGTCCGAAAAGAAAGCCATTGCCGTGCTGCTTGAGCGGCTCGATCAAATTGCCCCCATGGGCTATACGGTCGGGCTGCACATCCGTTTTGCAACGCCTCTCATCTACAAAAGCTCTTATCCGACTGCCTGGGTTGATCATTACAACAGCAATTCCTATTACCTGCGTGACCCGCTGGTCTTCTGGGGCGTCGGTGTGGAAGGGACCACAAGGTGGAGTTCCATCCCCTTGCCGGACCCGTTCGGCGTGATGAAGAAGGCCGCTGGCCATGGTCTCAATTACGGAGCTGTGTCGTCTTACGGCCCGATCACTTCGCGCTCCATCGTCGGCATCGGCCGCTCTGACCGAGAGTTTGACGACAGTGAACTGGGCCAACTGCGCGAGTTGACCATCCAGTTACATATCGAGGCAAAGCCACGCTCCGACCTGACGAAAGCGCAGATCGAGGCGCTGGAATGCCTTGCCAATGGGGACAGGCACACTGCGGCAGCGGAAAAGCTTGGCATTTCGGAAAGCGCCTTCAAGGCGCGGCTTCAGTCGGCGCGCGTCCGGCTGGAGGCCCGCACCACGTCGGAAGCGATCCGCAAGGCAAGGGAATATCGGCTGCTGTAGTCCGTGCCATCCCCTTCAAACGGTTGAGAACCAGAAGAAGGAGAGAGCGAAATGCAAGCCACCACGTTGTCCTACGACAACCTGCACAATCACGGCGAACTGTTTGCGAACATGTTCCGGGCGCGGCACAGGACGTTCATCCAGAACGCAAAGTGGGACCTGCCCGAAGCCAACGGAATGGAGTTCGACCAGTATGATACGCCGGCCAGCCGTTGGGTCTGCGTGCATCAGCATGGCGTGGTTATGGCAGGCGTGCGCCTGACGCCCACCACCCACCGTTGCGGCATCTACACCTACATGATCCGCGACGCTCAGCGCGGGCTTCTGGAAACGATCCCGCGCGACCTTTTGTCCTTTGAGGCGCCGATCGACCCCAACATCTGGGAATCGAGCCGCGTCTTCGTGTCCATCGACGTGCCAGCTGCCGAAAGGTTGCGCGTCCAGATGCAACTTATTCACGAAATGGTGGTCTCGGCACGTACGCTGGGGGCAACGACGCTTCTGGGGATCATTCCGGAACACTCTCCGCGCCTGGCCCGCCGGGTGGGGCTGGACTGCGTGCCCTCGGGCCCGGTGATGGACGCCGGTGGCACGCGGTCGGTCTGCGTGACGATCAGCATGGCGACGAAATTGCACTGAACACGGGAATCCCGATGCTCTGGGGTCTTCCGCGGCGGAAGGCCCCGTCTTCACGCCTTGCCGCTTCCGGTTTCGGGTCGTGGGGCCTAGACTGCCCACATGACCGATCTTTTCGATATTTCCGCCACTCCGCAACCAGAAGCGCCACGGCCTTTGGCCGACCGCCTGCGTCCAAAAGCGTTGTCCGAGGTGATCGGCCAGGAAAAGGTGCTGTCACCCGAAGGCCCGCTGGGCGCGATGCTGGCGTCGCGGTCGCTGTCCTCGCTTGTGCTCTGGGGCCCGCCCGGTGTGGGCAAGACCACCATCGCACGGCTTCTGGCGGCCGAGACAGATCTTGCCTTCGTCCAGATCAGCGCGATCTTTACCGGGGTCCCGGACCTTCGCCGTGTGTTCGAAGCGGCGAAGATCCGGCGCCAGAACGGAAAGGGGACACTGCTATTCGTCGATGAGATCCACCGTTTCAACAAGGCCCAGCAGGACGGGTTTCTTCCGCATATGGAGGATGGGACGATCCTTCTGGTGGGGGCCACCACCGAGAACCCCAGTTTCGAACTGAACGCAGCGCTCATGTCCCGTGCGCAGGTGATAGTGCTGGAGCGGCTCTCGCTGGCCGATCTGGAACGTCTGGCGCAGCGGGCAGAACGGGACTTTGGCCGCGCCCTGCCCCTCAAGGGCGAAGCGCGTGAGGCTTTGCTGGAAATGGCCGATGGCGATGGTCGCGCCCTTCTGAATCTGATCGAGCAGGTCGCGGCATGGAAAGCTGACAGCAAGCTGACCCGAGACCAGCTTGCCACCCGCCTGATGCGGCGGGCTGCAAAGTACGACAAGTCGGGGGACGAGCATTACAACCTGATCTCTGCCTTGCACAAATCGGTGCGCGGCAGCGACCCTGACGCCGCGCTCTACTGGTTCGCCCGGATGCTGGAAGGCGGCGAGGACCCGCGCTTTCTGGCCAGACGAATCACGCGCATGGCGGTTGAGGATATCGGTCTGGCCGACCCCCAGGCGCAGGAAGTCTGCCTGCAGGGTTGGCAGACTTTCGAACGCCTCGGCAGCCCCGAAGGGGAACTGGCGCTGGCGCAGGCGGTGGTCTACCTCGCTCTCGCCCCGAAATCGAACGCGGTCTACACCGCCTACAAGGCGGCGCGGGCGGCAGCGCGCGACAGTGGCGGCCAGCCGCCACCGAAGCACATTCTGAACGCGCCGACGCGGATGATGAAGGACCTTGGTTTTGGCGCGGGCTACGCCTATGACCACGAGGCCAAGGATGGCTTTTCCGGGCAAGACTACTTTCCCGAAGGCATGAAGCGACCGGTCTGGTATCTGCCTTCTGAACGCGGGTTCGAGCGTGAACTGAAAAAGCGCATCGACTACTTCGCCAAACTACGGGCGAAACGTCAGGGCGGCTGAGCCCCTAATTCCTTACTCGGGGAACTTGGTGCCGGTCGCCATCAGCGCGCCTGCGCATTGACAAACGGCCCGGTCCGCCGCAAAGACCGGGCATGTCCCTGACCCTTCCCCTCGTTGCGCTTGGCGGCGCCCTCGGTTCCGTTCTGCGCTACCTATTTGTCAGCGCCATCGGAGCCCCTTGGGGCACACTGGCGGTGAATGTCATTGGCAGCTTTGCGATCGGTGTCATCTTCGTCCTGCTTGCGCCGCGTGGCGGCTGGCAGCCGTTCCTGATGACCGGCGTTCTGGGTGGCTTCACCACCTTTTCCGCCTTCTCACTGGATACGCTGAAGCTCATCCAGTCCGGGCAGACCATTCAGGCCGCGGCCTATGTTCTTGGCTCGGTGCTTCTGTCCCTTACATTCGTTGCCCTGGGCGTGGCCCTTGCGAAAGGCTTCCCATGACCGTCCAGCAATTGACCGTGACCGAGGATGAAGGCGAACAGCGCCTTGACAAGTGGCTCCGCCGCCGGTTCCCGCATGTTACGCAAGGCGCGGTCGAGAAACTCTGCCGTACCGGCCAGATCCGCATTGACAGCGCCCGTGCCAAGGCATCTGACCGCGTGGCCCCGGGAATGATGATCCGCGTGCCTCCGTTGCCTGCAGAGGGCGCTCCAACCGGCCCGCGTGCGCACGGCATCAGTGCCGCGGATGAAAAGATGATCCAGTCTGCCGTGTTGTGGAAGGATGAGCATATCATCATCCTGAACAAGCCTGCCGGCCTGCCGTCGCAGGGGGGCAGCGGCCAGGGCGACCGCCACGTCGATGGCCTGACCGAGGCCTTGAAGTTCGGCTACAAGGACAAGCCAAAGCTGGTTCACCGGCTGGACAAGGACACATCGGGCCTTCTGATGCTGGCCCGCACCGACAGGATTGCCCGCGCCCTCAGCGAGGCACTGCGCCACCGCGCCGCTCGCAAGATCTACTGGGCGCTGGTGGCCGGTGTGCCGCATCCCCGGCAGGGGTCGATCAAGTTCGGTCTGATGAAGGCGCCGGGCCGGGGCAGGGGGGGAGAGGGCGAGAAGATGGTCTGTGTCCACCCCGCAAAGATGGCCGACCATCCGGAAGCAAAGCGCGCTCAGACCGATTACTTCACCTTGTGGTTTCTTGGAGCTCGCATGTCCTGGATGGCGCTGGAACCCGTCACCGGGCGAACCCACCAACTGCGCGCCCATATGGCCGAAATGGGGCATCCGATCCTTGGTGATGGCAAGTACGGCGGTTCAGCTCAGGACAATCAGGGCGATGGCTGGGGCGCCGCGATTGGGGGCGATCTGTCAAAGAAGCTGCACCTGCACGCCCGCAGCCTGAGCATTGAACACCCGATCACCAAAAAGATGCTCACCTTCACCGCGCCCTTGCCGGACCATATGGCCCGGACCTGGAAACTGCTGGACTGGACGGAAGCCGACGTTCCCGCCGACCCGTTCGAGGCGATCAGGTGAGGGTGGGCAGATGAGCGTCTGGGCCGCCCGTCGCTTCTGGACCAGTGCGACGGTCCAACCCGAGGGTGCGGGCTTTGCGATCCACCTTGACACCCGCCCGCTGCGCACGCCGCTGAAGATGCCGCTGATCCTGCCGACCGAGGCTCTGGCCCAGGCAATCGCGGCTGAATGGCAGGCGCAGCAGGGTACGGTCAATCCCGCCAGCATGCCCTTTACTCGCACCGCAAACTCGGCCATCGACAAGGTCGCCCCGCAGTTCGCCGAGGTGGTGGCAATGCTGGCCGCCTATGGAGAGACGGACCTTCTGTGCTACCGCGCAATCGGCCCCTCAGCCCTGATCGACCGACAGGCCGCCGTCTGGGACCCGGTGCTTGACTGGGCAGCCGACGCTCTTGAAGCCCCGTTGCGGACCACTCGGGGCGTTATGCATGTGCACCAGCCCGCTGGCAGCCTGGCCGCACTGAACACGAGTGTTTCGGCGCTGTCGCCCTTCCAGCTTGCCGCCTTCCACGACCTTGTCGCCATCTCTGGCTCATTGATCCTGGCACTGACCGTAACCCATGGCCGGCTCACCGCGGACGCTGCATGGGCCACCAGCCGCATCGACGAGGACTGGCAGATCGAACAGTGGGGGGCCGACGAGGAAGCAGCCAAAAACACCGTGCTGAAACAGGCGGCTTTCTTGCAGGCGAGCCGATTCTACGCATTGTGTGGGTAACAAGTTTGCCCAACGACTGTGCAGTGGGTTGCCTAAAGGTCGATCACCCCTCACAACCTGCCGAAAACAAGCGTTTTTCCTGTTTGCAACCCAACCCGCTTGACCTTTCAAACCGCTTTAGCCGAAACTGGCGGACACTGGGAGAGGGTAATCTCCAACAGTTGCGCCGCCGCGAGGGGATCGTGGGGCACCAAAAACGCGGCCCTCGAAAGGCCGCACACTCAGGAAGAGGTAAGAATGAAAAAATCCGTATTCTTCGGCACGCTCGCGGCCACCACGCTCGTTTCGGGTCTGGCTGTCGCTGCGACACTTGACGACGTCAAGGCGCGTGGCGAACTGATCTGCGGGTCGAACACCGGACTGACCGGCTTCGGCCTGCCGGACGCAACCGGAACCTGGACTGGTTTTGACGTCGATCTGTGCCGCGCCGTCGCGGCGGCGGTCCTCGGCGACGCGACCAAGGTCAAGTTCGTCCCGACTACCGGTGAAACTCGCTTTACCGCATTGCAGTCGGGCGAAGTCGATCTTCTGGTCCGCAACTCCACCTGGACCTTCTCGCGCGATACCGAGCTTGGGTTTGATTTCGTGGCCGTGAACTACTATGACGGCCAGGGCTTCTTGGTGAGGAAAGACCTCGGCGTGTCTTCGGCCAAGGAACTGGACGGCGCCACCGTCTGCATCCAGACCGGCACCACGACCGAACTGAATCTGGCTGACTTCTTCAAGCAGAACAACATCAGCTACCAACCGGTGACCGTCGCCGACGACTCCGAAGCACAGCGCCAGTATCTTGCCGGTGCCTGCGATGCCTACACCACCGACGCTTCGGGCCTGGCCGCCAGCCGCGCGACCATGCCTGATGCCGAAAACCATGTGATCCTTCCCGAGATCATCTCGAAAGAACCACTTGGTCCGGTCGTCCGTCATGGCGACAACCAGTGGGGCGATATCGTCCGTTGGGTCTACTACTCCCTGCTGGTCGCTGAGGAAAAGGGCGTGACTTCGGCTAACGTCGAAGAAGTCGCCACCTCGACTGCTGATGAGGAAGTGAAGCGTCTCCTCGGCGTGTCGGGTGACGTGGGTGCGAAGATTGGCCTCGACAATGACGCCTTCAAACGCGCCATCGCAGCCGGTGGTAACTATGGCGAGATCTTCTCGCGCAACATTGGTGAAGGCACCTCGATCAACCTCGCCCGCGGCCTGAACGCGCTGTGGACGCAGGGCGGCCTGCAGTACGCACCGCCCTTCCGTTGAGGAAGTGATCCTGGGGGCGCCACAAGGCGCCCCCTTTTCCATCGTTCAATCGACAATCTGACAGCCCAGGGGCAAAGACTCCGCCGCAACCGGGAAAACCGGGGCCGACTGCAGGAAACAGGGGGAAGACCATGGCAATGGCCACGGACGTGCCGAACAACGGTTTTCGGCTCTCAATGCTCGTCTATGATACGCGCTATCGGTCATACACGATCCAATTCGTTGTTCTGGTGCTGTTCGCCCTGGCCGTGGCCTGGCTTTTGAACAATACCGTCCAAAACCTTGAGGCGCGCGGGAAAGAGTTCAATTTTAACTTCCTGTGGCAACGTGCGGGCTACGACATCGGCCAGCAGCTGATCCCCTATTCCAACGACAGTACGCACTTCCGCGCGCTGCTTGTCGGGCTGCTGAACACGCTGGTCGTGGCCTTCTTCGGGTGTATCCTGGCCACGATCATCGGCGTTCTGGTCGGCATCCTGCGACTGTCGAAAAACTGGCTCGTGTCCGGCCTGATGACCGTCTACGTCGAGATGTTCCGTAATGTGCCGTTGCTGCTTTGGATCCTTCTGTCCTACGTCATCCTGTCCGAGGTGACGCCAGCACCGAACGCGTTCCGGATTACCGACGCAATGACCGCCGCGGGTGAGGTGCCGGCCGCCTCGATGATGTTGTGGGATAGCGTCGCGGTAACCAACCGCGGTACCAACGTGCCGTCGCCCCTGTTTGATCGCGGCCTGGGCACTGTCGATCTTGGTTTCATGACGTTGAACCTTACCTTCTGGGCGCTGGTTCTAGTCATCGCCGCCTCGGTCTGGGTCAATCGCCGGATTATTGCCGCAGCGCGGGCCCTGCAGGAAGCGACAGGCGTGCGGCCTGTGACCTGGTGGAAATCGGTTCTGGTCTTGTTTGCACCTGGGATCATTGCGCTGGTGGCCATGGGCTTCCATCTCGAGGTGCCTGAGCTGCGTGGCTTCAACTTTCAGGGCGGCATTCTGGTGGCCCACAGCTTTACCGCTCTGCTGGTCGCCCTGTCGCTTTACACCGCCGCCTTCATTGCCGAGATCGTCCGGGCCGGCATCCTGGCCATCAGTAATGGGCAGTCCGAAGCGGCGTTCGCTCTTGGCCTGCGCCCCGGCCGCACCATGAACCTGATCATCCTGCCGCAGGCGCTGCGGGTGATCATTCCTCCGCTTATCAGCCAATACCTCAACCTGACAAAAAACACCTCGCTTGGCATCGCAGTCAGCTACCTTGACCTGCGCGGCACGCTGGGTGGCATTACACTGAACCAGACCGGGCGAGAGCTTGAGTGCATGCTTCTGATGATGCTGATCTATCTTACGATCAGCCTGATGATCTCGTCGCTGATGAACCTTTACAACACCTCTGTCCAGCTGAAGGCGCGCTAAGATGGATCAGCATTTCGCCCGAACCGATATCCTTCCTGCCCTGCCACCGCCGATCACCGAACGCGGCGCGGTAAAGTGGCTGCGCGAGAATCTTTTTTCCACCCCGTTAAACATCGCGCTGACGCTGGTCGGGGGGCTGGTGATCTATCTGCTGATTGCATCCTCGTTGCCATGGTGGTTGAACTCGGTCTGGGTTGCAGATTCGCTTAGCGAGTGTCGTGCCATCGTCACTGCCAGCGCAGGCGAAGGTGCAACTGGCGCCTGCTGGGCGATGGTCCGCGAACGCTGGCACCAGTTCATCTTCGGCTTTTACCCGCCAAGCGAATACTGGCGGCCTATCCTGGCGTTTGGGCTGCTGTTTGCAGCCCTGTCGCCGGTACTGTTCTCGGGACAACGGCGCAACCTGTCAATCATCCTGGCTTCGGTGATGGGGTTCCTTGTGCTGACGCTCTGGCTGGCTCAGGCGCCGACCCTGGCCTTCATCGCGGCGCTGGCTTTGGTGGCGGGCCTTCTGGTGCTGGCACAAGTGATGCCCCGACAAATCCTGTGGTTCACGTTGATCTATCCGGCGCTGTGCTTCTGGTTGCTGTGGGGCGGGTCGGTCTGGGCGCCGATCGCGGGCATGGCGGGTTTTGCGCTGCTTTATGCAGTGTTCCGCCTTCTTTCACCTGTCATCGGCCTGGCCCCTGCAGCCAGCGCAGGCGTGGTTGCGGCAGTTCTTTGGTGGCTTTACCTGGACGTAGCGGTGATCAGCGCCCTGCAGTCTGTGCTGCCGCTGGGCATCCAGTCAATCGACTCCGACCAGTTCGGCGGCTTCCTTCTGGCAATCGTGATCGGCGTCACCGGGATCAGCTTCTCCTTGCCCATCGGCATCCTGTTGGCGCTGGGCCGGCAGTCCGACATGCTGATCATCAAGACCCTGTCGATCGGGTTCATCGAGTTCATCCGGGGCGTGCCACTGATCACGCTGCTTTTCACTGCGTCGCTTCTGCTGCAATACTTTCTGCCGCCGGGCACGAACTTTGACATCATCCTGCGGGTCATCATTCTGGTCACCTTCTTCGCTGCGGCCTATCTGGCCGAGGTGATCCGGGGTGGCCTGGCAGCGCTACCTCGCGGCCAGTACGAGGCCGCCGATGCGCTGGGGCTGGACTATTGGCGCGCCCAGCGGCTGATCATTCTGCCGCAGGCGCTCAAGGTCTCGATCCCCTCGATCGTGTCCACCTTCATCGGCCTTTTCAAGGACACCACCCTTGTGGCCTTCGTCGGCCTGATGGACCCCTTGAAAGGCGTTACCCAGATCGTGCGCGCCGACATCGACTGGAAGGGCATCTACTGGGAGCCCTACATATTCGTCGGTGCCATCTTCTTCGTCATCTGCTTCGGCATGTCCCGGTACTCGATGTACCTGGAACAGAAGCTCAAGACCGACCACCGGTAAGGACAAATCATGGCAGAAGCATCGAAAATGCAGGTCACGGACGAGATTGCAATCCAGATTCAGGGCATGAACAAGTGGTACGGTCAGTTCCACGTGCTGCGCGACATCAACATGACCGTGCAGAGCGGTGAAAGGATCGTGATCTGCGGGCCGTCGGGGTCCGGCAAGTCGACCTTGATCCGGTGCATCAACCGGCTTGAAGAACACCAGCAGGGCCATATCGTGGTGGACGGCACCGAACTGACCAACGACCTGAAGAACATCGACAAGGTCCGGTCCGAGGTCGGGATGGTGTTCCAGCATTTCAATCTGTTCCCGCATCTCACGATCCTGGAAAACCTGACGCTCGCGCCGATCTGGGTCCGCAAGGTCCCCAAGCGCGAGGCGGACGAAACAGCGATGTATTTCCTTGAAAAGGTGAAGATTCCCGAACAGGCGCACAAATACCCCGGCCAGCTGTCCGGCGGCCAGCAGCAGCGCGTCGCCATCGCGCGCAGTCTGTGCATGAAGCCGCGGATCATGCTGTTTGACGAACCGACCAGCGCGCTTGACCCCGAGATGATCAAGGAAGTTCTGGATACGATGATCCAGCTGGCAGAAGAGGGGATGACGATGATCTGCGTCACGCATGAGATGGGCTTCGCCCAGGCTGTCGCGAACCGGGTGGTCTTCATGGACCAGGGCCAGATCGTCGAACAGAACGAACCGAAAGAGTTCTTCAACAACCCGAAATCAGACCGGACCAAGCTGTTCCTCAGCCAGATCCTCGGACACTAGGTGCGGGCTGCAATTTTCAAAATTCCGCTTCGAAGCCTTCAATGGCTTCGGAGCGGTTCTTCAGGGAAATTGCCCTGAAAGTCGGAACTACCCTTCAACCCGCGTAAGCAGTTCCAAAACCTTCGGCCCCAACCCTTCGACGATCAGCCGCACCCCCTCCGGGTTCGGGTGGATGCCATCCGGCTGCATGAACGCTGCGAGCGAGGCAGGATTGGCAGGGTCAGCACCTGCGGCCCGCAGGCCTGCAAAGAAATCCTCGGCCAGGACCGCCCCGTATTTTGCGGCCATTTCCACATACATCCCGTCGAACGCTGCCTTGTACTCCGGCCCGAAGTTCCCCGGTGCCGCCAGCGCGACCAGCAGCACTGGCAGGCCCCGCGCCTGTACTTCCTTCAGGATGCCTTCCAGGTTCGCGCGTGATCCCGTCGGATCAAGGCCCCGAAGCAAATCATTCCCCCCCAGCGTCACGATTACCGCGTCTGCATCAGGCCCCAGCGCCCAGCCCACGCGTGCAAGGCCCCCCGCAGTCGTGTCGCCCGAGACGCCAGCGTTCTGCACCACCACATCGGCATCCTTCGCCTTCAGCCAGCCCTCAAGCTGCGGCACCAGGCCCTGCGTCTGATCCGCCAGCCCGTACCCTGACGTCAGACTATCACCCAGTGCCACGATCGTGACTGGCTCGGCGAAAACCGAACTTGACAGTGCCAAGACTGCAATCGCAGCATTGCGCATTTGCCGGATCGCGCCATATCCCCTAAAGACCACAACGCGAAGGACCCGCTTGATGACAGATCCCGTGCTTGCGCTGACCGATGCGCGGCTGACCCTTGCCGGCAACGCTGGTCCGGTCGAGATCCTGAAGGGCATCTCGCTTGAAATCGCCAAGGGCGAAACGGTGGGGCTGGTCGGTCCATCGGGGTCTGGCAAATCGTCTCTCCTGATGCTTATGGGCGGGTTGGAGCGTGCCACCGGCGGCAAGGTTCTGGCGCTTGGCCAGGATCTCACGTCGATGGACGAAGACGCGCTCGCCCGCTTCCGTAGGGGGAATATGGGGGTTGTGTTCCAATCCTTCCACCTCATTCCCACAATGACCGCGCTTGAGAACGTCGCGTTGCCGATGGAACTGGCCGGTGTGGCCGACGCTTTCCCCCGCGCGCAGGATGAACTGGCCTCGGTCGGCCTTGGCCACCGCGTCGATCACTACCCCGCGCAACTGTCCGGAGGCGAGCAGCAGCGCGTCGCCCTCGCCCGTGCGGCCGCGCCACGTCCCGCGATCCTTCTGGCCGATGAGCCCACCGGCAACCTTGACGGCGTGAACGGCCAGGCGATCATGGACATGCTCTTTGGCCTCCGCGACCGGCACGGCGCTACGCTCGTCCTTGTCACCCACTCCCCCGAACTCGCCGCGCGGTGCGACCGGGTCATCCGCCTCGCCGATGGCCTTCTGGCCCCCGAAGCCCTCGTCAAGGCCGCCGAATGAGCCTCGCCCTGACGATAGCTCGGCGTGAACTGCGCGGCGGCCTGCGCGGCTTTCGCGTCTTTCTTGCCTGTCTCGCCCTTGGTGTCGCCGCCATTGCCGCTGTAGGCACGCTTCGCACCGGCATCCAGCAGGGCCTTACCGATCAGGGCGCTGTCATCCTTGGTGGCGACGCCGAAATGCGCTTCACCTACCGCGCTGCCGACGACGACGAACGCGCCTATATGGACACCATCGCGACCCGCGTATCCGAAGTCTACGACTTCCGCTCCATGGCACTGATCGACGACGATCAGGCCCTGACTCAGGTTAAGGCTATTGATGACGGCTGGCCCTTGACCGGCTCGGCAATCCTCGACCCCGCCATCCCGGTGGCCGAGGCGCTGGCCGACGAGAACGGCATTCCGGGTGCGCTGATGGACCCGGTCCTGATCAGCCGCCTTTCCCTTGCCCTTGGCGAAACTTTCCGCCTTGGCACCCAGACTTTCCGCCTCACCGCAGCCCTGACGCGTGAACCTGACTCCGCCTCCACCGGCTTTGCACTTGGCCCCCGCACCGTGGTGCGGACCCAGGCGCTGGCCAATTCCGGCCTCCTGACCGCCGGCTCGCTTTATGAAACCCGCTACCGCCTGACCCTTCCGCCGGACGCAGACCTGCAAGCCCTGGAAACCCGCGCCGAGGCGCAATTCCGCGACAAGGGCATGCGCTGGACCGACAGCCGCAATGCCGCCCCGGGGATCGAAGGCTTCGTGGACCGGATCGGCAGCTTTCTGGTGTTGGTGGGGCTGGCGGGCCTTGCCGTAGGCGGCGTCGGCATCTCCGCCGCAATCCGCAGCTATCTTGACGGCAAGACCGAAACCATCGCCACATTGAAGACCCTAGGGGCCGAGGGTGGCCTCATCTTCCGCGTCTACCTCTGGCAGACCGCACTCCTTTCCGGCCTAGGCATCGTGATCGGCGTGGTGCTTGGCGCGATCGTCCCCCTCCTCGCCGCCCCCCTGATCGAGGCGTCGTTGCCGTTCCCTGCCACGATGCGCCTTTCCCCCATGGCGCTGGTCGAGGCTGGCTTTTACGGCTCGCTCTCCGCATTGATCTTCACCCTCCTCCCCCTCGCCCGCACAGAACGCATCCGCCCCGCCGCCCTTTATCGTGGCGGCGCAGGCACACGCGGCTGGCCCCGCACTCCGTACCTTGTGGCCCTTGTGGTGCTGTCCGCCACCCTAATTGGCAGCGCCACCTGGCTGTCCGGCATCCCCGAACTGGCGCTGGGCGCTGCAGGCGGCATCCTCGGCGCGCTACTGATCCTGTCGCTGGCCGCCCTTGGCTTGCGCACTGCCGCCCGCCGTATCGCCAGGACGAAGGCGACGCGTGGCCGCCCGGCCCTGCGCGCCGCGCTCGCCGCCATTGGCGCACCAAGGTCTGACGCGACCTCTGTCATCCTCTCCCTTGGCCTTGGCCTGTCCGTGCTGGCAGCGGTTGGCCAGATCGACTGGAACCTCCGCGCCGCCATCGCCACCGACCTGCCCACCCGCGCCCCCGCTTTCTTCTTCGTCGACATCCAGCCCGACCAGTTGGAAGGCTTCCTCGGTCGCGTGACCAACGACCCTGCGGTGACCGAGGTTGAAACCGCCCCCATGCTGCGCGGCGTGGTGAACCAGATCAACGGCCGCCCGGCACGTGAGGTTGCGGGCGACCACTGGGTCGTCAGCGGCGACCGCGGCATCACCTACTCCGCGACGCCGGGTGAGAAAACCCGCATTACCGCAGGCACCTTCTGGGCCGAAGACTACGCGGGTGATCCCCAGATCAGCTTTGCCGCGGAAGAGGCCGAGGAGATGGGACTGAAGCTTGGCGACACGCTGACAGTAAACATTCTTGGCCGCGAAATCACCGGCACCATCACTTCGTTCCGCGAGGTAGACTTTTCCAACGCAGGCATGGGCTTCATCATGACGCTGAACCCGTCCGCACTGGCCGGGGCCCCCCACACGCACATCGCAACCGTCTACGCCCCGCCCGAGGCGGAGGCCGCCATCCTGCGCGACGTTACTAAAACCTGGCCCAACATCACCGCCATCCGCATCCGCGAGGCCGTGGACCGTGTGGCCGAGGCCCTGTCGGCCATTGCCACCGCAACCGCCTGGGCTGCCGGGGGCACGCTCCTGACCGGCTTCATGGTGCTGATCGGTGCTGCGGCCGCAGGCGAACGCGCCCGCATCTACGAATCCGCGATCCTGAAGACCCTCGGCGCCACGCGCGGCAAGATCCTGTCCAGCTTCGCCCTCCGCTCTGCGCTCATGGGCGCGGCGGCAGGCGTGGTCGCCGTCGCCGCCGGCGGCATTGCCGGCTGGGCGGTGATGACCTTCGTGATGGACACGACCTACCAGTTCGAGCCAGTCTCGGCCTTGGGCATCGTCATCGGCGGCGTGCTGGCCACGCTTCTTGCGGGCCTCGTCTTCGCCCTGCGGCCGCTTGCTGCCCGCCCGGCCCGAACATTGCGCGCCCAAGATTGACCCCGGGCTTGTTCTTTTTAACGATATCCTACCGGGGTGCGGGGGTGTCCAAAACCCTTTTCCACGGTCACGACCGACGCAGCCGTGCCAATGTCAGGCCGACCGCCCGCAGCTCGCGACTTCCTGGCCGCAGTCGCTCCAGACCCCGCGCCAGCAGGTCCAAAGGCCCGAGCCACCAGACCAGCTGTGCCACGCGGGCCATCGCCCCTTCCGGCGCGTTCGCTGCATAGGTATTCAGCGCCGCATCCACCCAGCGCGGATCGTCAGGCCAGCCAGTGAAACAGGTCTGCGCGAACATCACCACATCCGCCGCTTGCCACAAGCCGCCGCGCCGCCCGCGCCGGAACCGCTCCAGATCGATGAACCGCGCCTCACCGCCGTCCCAGCAGATATCGCGCACCGCAGGTCGCCCATGCACCAGCCCGGCCCAGTGAAGCTGGCCCAACGCCCACCCCGCCCGCGCAAAAGCGGCCAGCTTTTCGGCCTCGCTTCGGGTCGGGTCGGCCACCAGCGCGGTCAGCACCGGCCCCGCGTCGGGCATCAGCACCCAATCCGGCCCTTCCAGCGCCACGGCGGCCACCGGCAAGCCCTTTGCCGCCAGCAAATGCAGCCCCTCCAGTTCCGCTGCAAACGCCCGGCCCGGATTGCCTTTCTGAACCCGCATCAGACCCGTCAGCCGTTCCACCCGCTTCAGCCAGAACCTGCGCCCATCGGGCAGGTCAAGCTGCCGCACCCGTTGGGACGGTTCGTCCAAAGCGGCCGCTAAGCATGTTTCTAGATCACTGTTCGTCACCCGGCACCGATCTTCCAAAAACCGCCCTAGTGTAACAGTTTTTCAAAGAATCTGTAAGGGAGCCGCTGCTGAACAGACCTTTGGCGCCTTGCGCTCAGTCAAAGAACCCCGGACCCGCACGTCCCAGCAGCTCATCCGCCAGCGCGAGGCCAAGGCCCACGCCGTCAGCTACCGGCCCGTGCAATTCCCCCGCAACCGAGGCCGATCCATCGGGTCGCAACAACTCGCCTCGCAGCCAAAGCGCATCGCCTTCGATCACCGCAAGCCCGGCAATCGGTGTCTCGCACGACCCGTCCAACCGCGCCAGGAAACTGCGCTCCGCCGCCAGACGCAGCCCCGTTGGCCCGTGATGCACCCGGGACAACAACGAAGCCACCCGTGAGTCGGACTCCCGCCGTTCCACTCCGATCGCGCCTTGCGCGACCGCAGGCAGCATTTCCTCTACCGCAATCGGCCCACGCGCGACCGCCGCCATCCCAAGCCGGTTCAGCCCAGCCATCGCCAGGAAAGTCGCATGTGCCACGCCCTCCTCCAGCTTTCGCATCCGGGTCTGCACGTTCCCCCGGAACTCCACCAATCGCAAATCGGGCCGCCGCAACGCCAGTTGCGCCCGCCGCCGCAAGCTTGACGACCCGACCACCGCCCCGAACGGCAACTCGCCCAGAGACGGCACGCCGGGCGATACGAACGCATCCCGGACATCTTCGCGCGGCAGGTAGCAATCCAGAACCAGCCCCTCGGGCTGCAGGGTCGGCATGTCCTTCATCGAATGGACGGCAATGTCGATGCCACCAGCCAGCAGCGCCTCTTCGATCTCGCGGGTGAAAAGGCCCTTCCCCCCGATCTCGCGCAGCGCCTTGTCCTGAATCTGGTCGCCCATAACCTTGATCACCACGATCTCGAACGCCGGTTCCGGCAAGGCAAAGGCCTCGGCCAGGCAGCGCCGCACTTCGTGCGCCTGCCACAGGGCAAGCGGCGAGCCACGGGTTCCGATCTTAAGGGGTTGGGCGGGGGTGGGCAGATCATCGCGCATGCGCCAAGCCTTATCGCTGTCAGGCGGGCCTGACAACTCTTGACAACCTCTCTCCCCCGTCGGACCCATGGAGAAACGATAAAAGGGCCTGACATGACCAAGACAATCCTGCGCGCACTTGGCGGTGAAGTGCTTGCGACCCCACCGATCTGGATGATGCGTCAGGCGGGCCGCTATCTGCCGGAATATCGCGCCACCCGAGCCGAGGCAGGCGATTTCCTCAAGCTGTGCTACAATCCCGACCTTGCCGCCGAGGTCACGCTGCAACCGATCCGCCGATACGGCTTTGATGCAGCGATCCTCTTTGCCGACATCCTGCTTTTGCCACAGGCATTGGGCCCACAACTCTGGTTCGAGACCGGCGAAGGCCCGCGGATGGAAACCACCGACACCCCGGGTCAGGTTGCCGCTCTGAAGCCGACCGAGGCGATTCACGACACCCTTTCCCCGATCTATGAAACCGTTCGCATCCTGGCCCGCGAATTGCCCAAGGAAACCACGCTGATCGGCTTTGCCGGTGCGCCCTGGACGGTGGCCACCTACATGGTCGCGGGGAAAGGCTCCAAGGATCAGGCCGCCGCGCACCGGCTGAAGGACACAGACCGCGCGACTTTTGTGGCGCTTCTTGACCGGATCACCGAGGCGACGGTGGAATACCTTTCCGCCCAGATCACGGCGGGGGCCGAGGTGGTGAAGCTGTTCGACAGTTGGGCTGGCAGCCTGAAAGGCCAGGATTTCCGCGATTTTGCCGTGGCCCCCACTGCCCGGATCATTGCTGCGCTGAAGGCCCGGCATCCCGGCGTGCCGATCATCGCCTTTCCTCGAGAGGCGGGGCAGGGCTATATCGGTTTCGGCCATCAGACCGGCGCGGATTGCGTGGCGATCGACAATTCGGTCAGCCCGGAATGGGCAGCGGCCAACGTGCAGATTGACGGCTGCGTGCAGGGCAACCTTGCGCCGGAACACATGGTTACAGGCGGTCAGGCGCTGGTCGCCGCGACCCAGCATGTTGTCCGCGCTTTTTCCAAAGGTCCGCACATCTTCAACCTGGGCCACGGAATCACGCCGGACGCCAATCCAGACAACGTACAACTGATGATCGACACGGTCCGTGAGGGGTGAACAGGGGAGGGCCTGACCTGTGTCAGGTCTCAATCTCGCTGGGGATGACAAAATCCACTGTGACCCCGGTCGCAAGGGTGATCTGGGACCAGTCCTCCACATCAAACTCGGCCACCAGCGTGGCCCCGGTGGGGTAACGGGCAAACTCCGGGTTGGCAGGAGGGTGGGCCACCAGCCGCGCCGCAAACTCGGCGATGCCGGGGTTGTGGCCGATGATCATCACCGTATCGGCTTTTGCATGGCGAAGGACTGCCATCATCACATCCGGCCCGGCATGATAGAGGGCGGGCTTAAGTTCAAGGACTGGAGTTCCCGGCAGGGCGGGAGCGATCCCGGAAAAGGTTTTCCGGGTCCGCAACGCGTCTGAACACAAGACCTCGCCCGGCACATATCCCCTGCTGGCGAGCCATTGGCCAAGGTCCGCCGAAGCCGCCTTGCCCCGGTCATTCAGGGGCCGGTCGTGGTCCGGGGTCAGCGGATCGTCCCATGAGGATTTCGCGTGCCGCGTCAGGATCAACCGCTTCATCTGTGGAACCGCCTCATGTGATAGGCCGACTGTTCGGGCAGTCTTGCATAGGACTGCGACAGCGGGCAAGCGCGGCGAACCCTACAGCCGCCGGTCATGCAGTTCTGCCCTTCGGGCCTGTCGAGGAAGCCGTGGCAGGCGGGCAGGTCGTAGCCTGAGCCGGTCAGCGCATCTGCCGGACAAGCGGCCAGGCAGGGGGCGGGGCAAGTGTCGCACGGGCGGCTCGCGGGGGAGGGGAGGGTAACCACATCCCTCAACGCCAGTGCGCCGCGAAAGCTGACCATCAACCCCTGGCGGGCATGAACCAGCAGGCGAACCGGGCTGTCCCAGACCTGCCCGGTCCGCACGGCCCAGCGATGGAACGGATGATACGGCGGCCCGCCGAAAGGAAACAGCGCCTTGGCCCCAAGGTCGCAAGCCAACCGCCCGATCACCCGGCGCGACCAGCGGTCAACCGGGTCGGGGTTACCGTCCCATTCGGGCTCGGCGGTCAGGTGGGCCCAGAACCCCGGCTCAAGGGGGCCAAGCAACAAAACGGTGCGGGTTCCGGCAGGCAACCCGTCCTCATCCGCCGTGACGGCAAAGCCGCCCAGGACCGCCAGCCGTTTCGCTGCCAGCAGCGCGGTCAGCGCCGGAAGGGAAGCCACAGCGCCCAGCCCAGCTTCATCGGTCGGTCGTCCTGCCATTCCAGCCCCACGGTCATCGCCTCATGCCCCGCCATGGGCTGGGGCACATAGGTGCGGAAGATGCGGTCCCAGACCGACAATGAAAAGCCGTAATTGCTGTCGTGTTCCTCCCGCAGCACCGAATGATGGACGCGGTGCATATCGGGGGTGACCAGCACCAGCCGCACTATCCGGTCCAGCCCCAAGGGCAGCCGCAGGTTGGCGTGGTTGAACATCGCGGTCGCGTTCAACAAGATCTCGAACACGATCACCGCAAGGGCAGAGGGGCCGATCAGATAGACCAGCGTTACCTTCAGGGCCGAAGAGGCCGCAATCTCGACCGGGTGAAAGCGCAAGGCGGTGGTCACGTCGAAATCCCGGTCGGCATGGTGGACACGGTGGAACCGCCAGAGAAGCGGCACCTTGTGCGTGACCAGATGCTGCAGCCAGATCGCGAAGTCGAAGATCAGCACAGCAAGGATCAATTCCGCCCACCCCGCCCAGCCCAGCAAGTTGAACAGCCCCCAGCCCAGTTGACTTGCATCCACGGCTGCAGCAACGGCAAGAATGGGCAACGCAAAGGCCAGGGTCCGGAGGGTGAGAGTGTTTATCGCCACCAACGCCAAGTTCGTGATCCAGCGCCGCGATTTTGGCTGCACGAGTGCGCGGCGTGGGGCCAGCCGTTCAAGGGCGACCAGCGCGACCAGAACGCCTAAAAAAACGGCAAGCCGAATGGTGATCTCGTCCTGCACGTCCCGCCCTTTCTTAACCGACTTCGCAACGTTACTGAAGAAGCAGGCCCGGTTCCAGCGGGGCTGAACCTTTCGAAAGGATCAGCAACAGCCTGCGACGTCACTTGGGCCCTGCTTCAGCCGCGGGCGTGCGGCTTTACGCGCGGGGTGGTGGCGCGGATTTGGCTGCCTGCGCCGTGGTCGGTGAACAGTTCAAGCAGGCAGGCGTTCGGGATGCGGCCGTCCAGAATCGTGACAGCGCGTGTTCCCTTTTCGATCGCCATGAGGGCGGTTTCGGTTTTGGGGATCATGCCGCCGGAAATGACGCCATCGGCGGTCATCTGGCGTATCTCCTCGGGCGTAATCTGGGTCATGACATTGCCGCTGGCATCCCTGACGCCCGGCACATCGGTCAAAAGCAGCAGACGGTCGGCCTGAAGGGCCCCGGCAATCGCCCCGGCTGCGGTGTCGCCATTGACGTTGAAGGTCTCGTTATCCGCCATGCCGGTTCCTACCGGCGCGATGACCGGGATGATCCCGGCGGTGTAGAGGTCGCGCAGAACCTGCACATTCATCTCGATCGGGCGCCCCACAAACCCGAGTTCCGGATCGTCGGCCTCACAGACCATCAGGTCATCATCCTTGCCGGAAATGCCCACGGCACGGCCACCGGCATCCATGATCGCCTGCACGATCCGCTTGTTTACCAACCCCGAAAGGATCATCTCGACCACCTGCACAGTGGCCTTGTCGGTGACCCGCTTGCCACGCAGGAATTCGGATTTGATGCCCAGCTTGGTCAACATGTCGTTGATCATCGGCCCGCCGCCGTGGACCACGACCGGGTTCACCCCCACTTGGCGCATCAGAACGACATCGCGGGCGAATTCCGCCATGGCGGCATCGTCGCCCATGGCATTGCCGCCGAATTTCACCACCACCACCGCGCCGGTAAAGCGCTGGAGGTATGGTAGCGCCTCGGACAGCATCTTGGCGGTGGTCATCGCATCTTGCATGGTCAGGGTCTGCTGTTTCATAAGCGGCCTCCGGAACTTGGTCTGCAATAGGGCTTTTGGCCACCCCTGCCAAGCGGTGGATCACCGGACGGGCGTCCCTTGTCTTTCCTGACAGGAAGCGTAGGGTTTCGCAGACAAGAGAGGCCGCATGTCCGAACAGAAGACCATTGTCCTGACAGGCGCCAGCCGGGGAATCGGCCATGCGACCGTCAAGCGATTTTCGGCCGAAGGCTGGCGGGTGCTGACGTGCTCGCGCCAGCCGTTCGACCCGCGCTGCCCCTGGCCGGGGGGCGAGGACAACCATATCCAGCTGGATCTGGCCGACCCGAACAAGACCGTCGCCGCGATCGAGACGATAAAGGCCAAGGTCGGCGGGCGGATACATGCGCTGGTGAACAATGCCGGGATCAGCCCCAAGGGACCTGACGGCGCGCGGTTGAACACTATGAACACCGACCTGCGGACCTGGGGGCATGTGTTCCACGTCAATTTCTTCGCGCCGGTCATTCTGGCGCGCGGCCTGAAGGATGAACTGGCGGCAACCAAGGGCGCCATTGTCAACGTCACCTCGATTGCCGGTGTTCAGGTGCATCCGTTTGCAGGGGCGGCCTATGCCACGTCAAAGGCAGCCTTGGCGGCGCTGACGCGCGAGATGGCACATGATTTCGGGCCCCTTGGCGTGCGGGTCAACGCAATTGCCCCTGGCGAGGTGGAAACCGCGATTCTGTCGCCCGGGACCGACAAGATCGTGGAAACGCTGCCGTTGCAGCGTCTGGGCCAGCCCAAGGAAGTGGCAGATGTCATCTGGTTTCTGTGTTCCGACCAGTCGAGCTACATCTCGGGTGCCGAGATCGAGGTGAACGGCGCCCAACATGTTTAGGGTTCAACTCAGCTTTTCAAAGCTGATCGTGACATCGCCCACATCGACGCCGAAGCGCCGCATGTAGGCGCGGTTCAGCAGGCGGTCATCCGACAGAAGCCACATCCAGTCATCAAAGGTGACGCGGACGGTGTCCGCGCTGCCATCGGCGGCAGGCACTGGCAGGTCGATGGTATAGCGCCAGTTGAACCGGTCGCCGTCTTCAAGGCCGGTGGCCTCACCGATCACCCCAGGCGCTGTGCCGCGCCAGCTGTCGGCGCCGGTCTTGACCAGCGTCCAGACGCGCTGTTCCGTCGATCCGTCCTCATAGACGAAATCCTCGACCAGCCGCAGGCGTTTGCCGTTCCAGTCGCCCTTGATCGTCACGTCAAACCGTCGGCGGACAGTACCGAAGACATCCTGGAACTGGCCCTTGGCGACGAGGGTGCCGTCAAAGAACTCCTCCAGGTTCAGCTGGCGGTCGCTGAGAGCGGGGTCGTTGAAGGATGGCTTGCCGGTGCAGGCGGCCAACAGTGCGAAGGCGGACAGGGCAAGGATGCGCATCAAAGTCTCCATTTGTCACAGATACGCGGACAGAGCGGTTCTGGATGACCTTTGCGTGGCCGGCCACCTCTGGCATAAGGGTCCATCCCTTGCTCCGGTGCCCCCATGCTTGACGAAGCTGACGACATCCACCCGCTGTTCCACGGCGCGCCGAAGGGGCTGGAGTTTCGCAAGCTGAGGAAGCGTCTGGTGCAGCAGGTGCGCGAGGCGGTGGCGACTTACGGCATGGCGCGCGAAGGCGACCGCTGGCTGGTGTGCCTGTCAGGCGGCAAGGACAGCTATACACTGCTGGCCATCCTGCACGAATTGAAATGGCGCGGGCTTTTGCCGGTGGACCTGCTGGCCTGCAACCTCGATCAGGGCCAGCCCGGTTTCCCGGCGACGGTCCTGCCGGAATTCCTGACGAAGAGGGGCGTGCCGCACCGGATTGAGTATCAGGACACTTATTCTATCGTAATGGACAAGATCCCGCAGGGGAAAACCTACTGCAGCCTTTGTTCTCGGCTGCGGCGCGGAAATCTCTACCGGATAGCTCGGGAAGAGGGCTGTTCGACCGTTATCCTTGGCCATCACCGAGATGACATTCTTGAGACGTTCTTCATGAACCTCTTCCACGGTGGCCGCCTTGCCAGCATGCCGCCGCGCCTTCTGAATGAACAGGGCGACCTGTACCTTGCCCGCCCCTTGGCCTTTGTGGCCGAAACGGATTGCGAGAAGTTCGCCCAAGGCATGGGCTATCCGATCATCCCTTGCGACCTTTGCGGAAGTCAGGAAGGTTTGCAGCGCATGCAGGTGAAGAAGCTTCTGGATGAGTGGGAGGCGCGGGTGCCCGGCCGCCGACAGATCATGTTCCGCGCGCTGATGAATGTGCGGCCGTCACATCTGGCTGACCCGGCCCTGTTCGATTTCGCCGGGCTTGCTGCCGAACTTGCAAAGAACGCTCTGGCGGATAGCGAAAATTCTATGCAACTTTCGGCAGAGCGTTAAGGAGCTGATCAGGAACATCCGCCTAGTTTTTACACCATTCCACGGGCCCTTCGGCCCCGGTGCGGGAGGTGTCGGCATGGCGCTTGGGACGTTTCGGTTAGCTGCAGTTCTGCGGCGCCCGGAAACGGTGGTGTTTCTGCCCGCACTGGCCCTTCTGGCCTTCTGGAGCGGTGGGGAAGGCGCCCTTCTGGCGCTTGCGGTGGGCCTTCCGTTGGTGTTGCTGGGCGCAGGTTGGCTATGGCCGCTTCCACCGGCGGTTGCGGTGTCGGATCAGGTCATCGACCGGCTGGATGCAGTCTTGCGCGACAAGTCGCAAGGGGCGCGGCAGACCGGCTGTTTCGTGCTGCAATTCGACGATCCGTCCTGGCTGTGTGACCGGCACGGCCGCGCCCGCCAGTCGGAAATCCTTGCGGCCTGCATTGCGCGCATCCGCGGTGCCATGAGGCCGGGTGATACGCTGTTCCCGCTGGAAGATGGCAGTCTTGTCGTGGTGCTTGCCCCGACACAGCGGCTGGATCTTGAAGTGATGGTGCGCATTGCCGGGCGCATGCAGCTTGTGGTGCAGCAACCGATACTGCTGGGCGATACTTCGGTGCAACTGACCTGCTGCATCGGCTTTTGCCACGCCCGACAAGTGGCCGATGACACAGGCCGCGCCCTGCTTGAGGCGGCTCAGGTCGCCGTCGACGAGGCGATGCTCCACCGGCCCGGGGCAATCCGGGCCTACTCTGCCGATCTTGCCCGGGCCCGCGCCGCCCGCGATACCTTGCGCGCCGGATTTGCCGCTGCAGTCGAGGCAGGCCAGATCCGCGCATATTTTCAGCCGCAACTGTCCACCGACAACGGCGCCGTCTCGGGGATGGAGACGCTGGCGCGCTGGCACCACCCCGATCAGGGCTGCCTGCCTCCCGGGCAGTTCCTGCCCGCGATCGAAGGAACTGACCTGATGGATCTTTTGGGCCGCGAGATGATGGCCCAGGCCCTTGCCGCGCTGGCAGTTTGGGATCGGGCCGGTCTTACGGTCCCAAACGTCGCGGTGAACTTCTCGGCGATCGAATTGCGCGATCCGCACTTGCCCGAACGGCTGGCCTGGGCGCTGGACCGGTATGACATGTCACCAGCCCGGTTGACCGTCGAGGTGCTGGAGTCGGTCGTCGCGGGTGAAGCGGACGATATCATCACACGCAACATAGCCGCGATTGCTGGCATGGGGTGTGGCATCGACCTTGATGATTTCGGGACCGGCAATGCCTCGATCACGTCGATCCGGCAGTTTACCGT
>Ga0105045_10000802_pt1 | contig 24268 bp, 18 predicted proteins | sample MAT02_FD_78089 | JGI IMG/M metagenome (GOLD analysis project Ga0105045, IMG submission 78089) | Freshwater microbial communities from Lake Fryxell liftoff mats and glacier meltwater in Antarctica - MAT-02 (megahit assembly) | ecosystem: Environmental > Aquatic > Freshwater > Ice > Liftoff... | reverse complement strand
GTTGGGCAGGAACCAACGCAAGCCAGCGCCCCAGCGGCCGTAGCTCCCGTAGCCGCAGCTCCCCGCGTGCGAATCCCGGTGCAGATTGATAACCCCGGATTCGGTATCCTCCGGGTGAAAGCTGACTTTGTTAGTGTATCCGAGACCGTCGTCGCCCTCGGATACATCCAAAATGGGGAGACGATGGCGTACGAGCCCCCGGCGCTGGGCGGTGCTCAGTTGCTAGGAGTCACCATTGGCGAGCACAACTATCAATGTGCATCTATGGGGATATCATTTGAAGCAGAAGTACCTGGGATTTTAGAAAAAGTCTTGTGGGTTGTGCTAGTCATCGCGTCCTAATAGACTAACACCCTTCCGAGTGGACTCCCTCGCCCATGGCTAATTTCCTGTCGAATCCTACTGGTGCCCCGCCCCCGTCCGCGTACGGGAACAGCACGGGCTATAGCAGCCAGGTCTTCATGACCCCCTGGCTGGACTACAGTACGGTCGCGGTCCCGGATAACCACACGATGGTTATGTGGTGGGCGCAGTACCTGTGGCTGACCGACGGTAACTTCCGGACGTCGATGGAGCGGGTTGCTGCCCACTTCATGACGAGCATCAAACTCCCGGATTTGGAGTCGGATGAGGAGTCCGCCTGGACGGACTTCTTCCAACAGCACTTTAACTACCGCCGGGAACTTATTGGCTGCGCCTACGACTTTCTCTGTTACGGTAATAATTTCATCAGTCTCTACCTCCCGTTTAAGCGGTTCGCGAAGTGTACCAGTTGCCACTTCGAACAGCCGATCACGGAAGTGGACTACAAGGTTCAGTTCACCTCCAACGCTCCGTACGTCATCTGGCACCGCTTATCGGGCTGCCCGCGTTGTCAGGACACCAGCGCGTACAAGGTCATTGACCGCCGTGATCCGGACTTATCCCGTATTCGATTGAACCGGTATGATCCCAATGATATGGAGATCTCTCAGAACCGGTTCTCCTTGCGGAAGGAGTTTCGTTGGAAGATCCCGGAGGAAGTCCGTAACGATATCCAGAGCGGCGCACGCGTTCACTTGGACGACACCCCCTTGGAAGTGTTGGAAGCGGTCGCAGTCGGCGGCAAGCTCTTGTTCGACGATGAAATGATGTTGCATCAGGATGAGCAAACGGTGTCCGGTGTTCGTACGTTTGGCTGGGGCCTCCCCCGCTCGATCTCGAACTTCCGGACTGCATGGCTCCAGCAGCTGACCAACAAGATGGACCAGGCTGTCGCCATGGACTACACCCTCGGCCGGCGCGTGATCTCACCCACGCCGACTCCCGGTGGCACGGATCCGATGCAGACGAGTAACAACGAGAACTTCGTTAATCGTGTGCAGGCGATGTTCGCGCAAAGCCGGAACAATCCCGTTGGCGTCTATACCTCGCCCTATCCCCTGCAGTACCAGTTCCTAGGCGGGGAAGGGGACAAGCTCTTGCCTCCAGAGAAGCTCCGTTTCCGTCAGCAGGAATACCTCAATCAGTTGGGTGTCCCACTCGAATACCATCAAATGACGCTCTCGGTACAGGCCGCGCCCATGGCCCTCCGTCTGTTCGAAGCCTACTGGCAGTCCGTGCCGTCGTTCTACAACCGCACGCTCCAGTGGATCGTGGGTATTATCGCGCGCGTGTACGACCTCAAGGGTACGAAGGTGGAGATGATCAAGACCACCCTCGCGGACGACATGGAACGCAAGGCCGTTCTCTTGCAGCTCATGTCCGCCAACCAGCTCTCGCCCGAGACCGCGCTCGAACCCTTTGGCGTGGACGCCCACGAAGAAGTCAAGCGTACCTACAAGCACCAGGACTACGTTACCCGGGTGCAGAAGGAATACGCGGACAAGGAAGCCCGCCGCCAGGAAATGGGGGCACTCTCTGCCCAGACGGTCAACCCCACTCCGACGTCCATCATGCAGCAGCAGGAAGCTGCCGCCGCTGGACAGGGTGGGGCGCCCGCGCCAGGCACGCCTACGGGCGGCGCTCCTATGGGCGGGTTACCTGGAACAGGGCCTACAGCCAACACCTTGGGTGCGATGGAGGGCCAGGCCGAGGGCATCGCCCAACAGCTGGTCACCATGGACGAGTACAGCCGCAAGCAGGAGCTCAAAGCCCTGCGCGAAGGGAACAAGTCCCTGCACGCACTGGTTATGGCTGCTATGGACCGCGTCCGTGGTCAGGCGCGTAGTCAGGGCGGTCAAATGCTTCTCCAGCAGGGCGGCCCCAATCCCCCGGCCTGATCTTGTGTGTGTATTACTAACAGCTAACATCTCCGTACGAGGTCCACATGGCTTATTCGAATCCAACTGCTGCTACTAACCGCGCCAGTACCCCGCCGGTCACCGTGGGTGACTCCGGACTTGGTAAAGCCGGTATGCCGGCAGCTAAGGCCGCTACCGAAGGTGGTGCTATGGCCAAGCTCACGGGCATGCTGAGTCAGGGCTACGAAGGTGCCAAGGACTTGGGCAGCAAAGCTTGGGACGGCGCCAAGGACCTGGGCGGCAAGGCAGTGGACTACTCGAAAGCGAATCCGGGTAAGGCCATTGCATTCGGCGCTGGCGCTGCTGGTACTGCCGCCCTCCTGGCGTACATCCTGCGTAAGCGCAAGGCAGAGCCGAAGCGCCGCCGGTCGATGTACGCGTAAGCTGGGAACATCCCGTGTCTGACTTCATGGTTGAGAGACCCACCCGGTTTCACACAACCGCATTCCGCCCTATCGCGAACCTCCTGCGTCAGCGAAAGTCGTCGGCATCGTTTGGGAAATCCGTCTTCATGAAAGGCGCGGCTTTCCAAACGGAGGAGGTCAATCCAAAGATCATGCCGGTGGTATCCAGCCTGCTCCAGAAAGACCCGGGGCTGCTCGAGAAGTACAAGCCCTTACTCGGTCTTCCTCCTGAGGCAACGCTGGAAGAGGTGATCTCCACCCTCAGTGCCCAGCCACAGACGGTAGCCAATTTATTCGAGAGTTACGCAGACGTCCCCGGTGGGTCGCAGTACGCTGCGCTTGGACAGGCTCTTCGTGCGAGCCAGACCGGTAATCCGCGGATTCAGAATCAGGCCGAGAACGCGTCTTTCGGTGGCAATATCGCGGGTGCGGCTTCCGACACTGTGTTGGGGTCTACCCGTTTGGGACAGGTTCTTCAGCTGCTTCCAAACGCTCCCCTTGGTGTCTTGGGTGGGGCCGCAGTTAATCCCTATAACGTGGGATCCGATCCCGCGACAGAAGCTGCATTAGGTCGGGTGGTGAGTTCACAACAGCTGGTGGCTATCAATGCCCAGCTAGCGAACCCCCAGACTCCACCGGATGTGCGGCAGCAGTTAACCCAACAGGCGGAAGCTCTCCAGACCAGCATACGCCAGTCACTGGCAACTGCCCCCGCGATGGACAAGGCCCCGGGATCTACGGACTCCATGGGTAAGCGGGTTGCGTTAAAAGCAACGAACGCCGTGGAAGATCTTACGACGGCCGCTACTTCCGGGTTAGCTACGAAGCTGGGGCCGGCGGTGTCTTTCCTCATGAATCGAGGGCATGCGGTGGACGAGGCCGCCTCCCGGGGTAGTGCGAATCCCCAGACTGAAGGTACGGGTATGGCTGCGGCAGAAGCCGGAGCTCTTGCCTCCCGGCTTTCTGCAGCCCGTGCTGCGTTTCAGGCGGCACCTACTGCGGTCAATGCTTCCCGTGCGGCGCAGGCTGGGCGGCTGTTGAAAGCCCTTCCGTCAGCGGCGGGAGCATCCGCCGCCGCACTTCCAGCGCTTATGCTTCAGGGAGGGGCCAGTCTTTTCGAAGGGTTTAGCGCGGCGAACTCCGGCCAGGAGATGGACGCGATGTCGGAGGAGTGGGCGCAGCAGTTGGCAACGCAGATGCGTACGCCTGGAGGCGTTGAGGACGTCGCTCGCAATTTGGTAGGGGCCGGCTTTGATGGTATGACGTCGTTTTCTACCGCAGCCAAGCGTCCTTTCCGCGCGGGCCTTGCACGGTTCACGTCCAAAACCCCTCCGGATATTCAGGAACGGGCGCAACAAATACTGCTGAGGAACGACTATGACCAAGCGCAGCACACGTATACCCAGGAGCTGGCGCAGAACTTTCCCCAGATGTCACCCGATCAGATATCGTCGATGGCTACGGAAGCGGCTGGGCGCTCTGCTTTTTTCCGGAGTGGGCAGATGGGGGAGACGTTACCGGCGTCGGTAACGGTGGATAACGGCGGTGAGCCGCTAACGATCGATCTCCATACACTTCAGCCGGTGTTGGAGGCCATGCCCGAAGCCCAGCGGAAGGCATTCACTCAATTGTTCACTCTCGCACCCCAAGCCGCGCTTGGGCTGATTGACGATAATGGAGGAGCTCCGGGGGCAACGCCTGCGACGGCTGATGTCGCTCTCTCGTCCATCGTGAACGGCCAGGGGATCGCCGCCGTTGTTCAGCAGACGACTCCCCAGACGGATGCCCGGCGTAGCGCAGAGCGGGATCAGCAGACGGCGGAAGCCGACACCCGGAAGCAGCAGGGGGTTGCTCAGGTCGCGAAGGACGTGCAGACCTACAAGAACCAGGAGGAATACCGCACGCGGGATACTGTCTTGGACCAGTTACAGCAGGATTCCAGCCGAAACATCGAGCATAGCAATCGGATTGCGGCCTTACGTAAGCCGCAGGAAGACCAGCTAGCCTGGCGTCAGGCCGCTGATAAACGCTGGGGCTTTGACAAGACTCCTGAGGTTGCGGCCCCCGCACTCGCTAAGCTCCCGCCTGCGTCCGCCGGGGGTGTGATGGTAGCCCCGTCAACACTTGCAGACGTGCGTAAGAGTACGTCCGCCCCCTCGATTGCGGCTACTACTCCTGTGGCAAAGCCATTACCTCCGCCGATATCCACGGACTCCACGGATTTGGCACAGACCGTCCCACGCTGGCGCTAACCCTTGAGCCACCCTACCACGAGCATAACATAGCGTCATGGACTTCTCCAACTTGTTTAACTCTGCGAAGGATTCGCTTACGTCCATGAAGGACTCGGCTATGTCCTTGGTATCGGGCGAGCCAAAGGCACCTTCGCCGCTGGTAACTGCGCCTAAGTCACCTGCGGCCACAGCCGTAGCGCCCACCGCTTCTGTTGCTGGGACTGCTGCAGGTACTCCGAGTACGCCGCTGCCCCCAGACACTTTTGAGAACGCATTCTGGGCGCCGGGCTCGGATTACAAAAATACCCCCGAATACCAGGAGTTGTTGAAACTGGATCCCGCGGACCAGAAGGCTGCTATGCGGGAGTACGTCCAGGGGGCGGTTCCGCACGCCCTACCAACTCTGGATGCGGCTAAGACAAACGTTGGCCGCGCACTCCGACTTAGTTCTCCAGATATGAGTCAGGAGTACGGAGATATCGGGAGTAACAGATTAGCCAGCTATGCCCCTATGTTGGAAAAGTTGTTCGAAGAGAATAATATGTCTCCGGAACAGCGGCAGGAGTTTATGAACTCCGCGCTGGAGTCAGGACTCGGCGCTGGGGCAAAGACCCCCTTCGTACAAGCGGCTGCAAATATGGCGGCCCAGACGGCGATCGCAAAGACCAAGGCTAATGCCGGGGCCATGATGGACGCCGTACAGGCGACGAAGATGAACGCCGGTGATTTTGGTAGCTTCCTCACCAGCAACTGGGCGAACCTGGTAGCTCCGATAGGAATGCTGTTGACCCTCTTCGGCGGGAATGCGATGACGCGTATCGTGGGCCTTATGGGAGCGGCATTCGGTGGTGCGCAGTTGTACGATCGGTACAAGGTCATGTCCGACTCCGCCCACCCCGCACACAATCTGTTCACCTCCGGCTTACAGGAGGCCACGGTTGATAGCAGTGACAGGGCAAACCCCAAGTCCTTGGCCTCGCCGTTCTCCAATCTCCCGCAGGTGCAGAACACCATGTACCAGACCGCGCTGCAGCAGACGGGCGATCCCAAGAAGGCCCAGGCTCTCGCTGCCCAGGCGATCCAGGGCATTAAGGATTTCCAGTTCGTGTCCTCCGTCGGCTTTGGAGAAACCATCCGGACGAAGATGGAAAACCAAGCCGCCGCCGCTTCCCGGGTTTACCGGTTTGGTAAGTACCAAGCCCCAGCCGCTCCCCAAGCCACCGCAGCTCCCCAGGCCGTCCAATGACCTATGAGAGCGCCGCACATATGTCGACGTACGTCGATACCCAGGATCGCTTGGCAGCGGATCCCGATTTTCTTGCCGCCGTTCGGAAAGCCACGGATCTCACGCGCGAGCGTTGGAAGGCGGACGGTCGTCCGAAGTCTACCAGTGGCAGCCTTCTGAACGCGGTTATCGGTGGCGTGATCGGCTATACCGCGGCGAGCACCGCGGCAAAATCATTCGACCTATCGCCTACTTTCTCTTCCAGACTAAAGACAACGTCAGCCGTTGCAGGAGCTCTCATGGCATTCAACAAGACCGGCAGCCGGACAAAAACCGCTGCCACCCACGCTATCCGAATCGGGTTTCTCCGTGCGTTCGAAGAGCGCGGACTTCTGAAGGAAGGCGCTCTGCTTATCGACCCCGCGAACGTGATGTCCCTTCCCCGGTCTATGGCTGAGAGCGCTTCCAAAATGGTGAACGCAGCTGGCACTGCTGTCGGCGCTTTCACGGCCCCATCTTCCGGAGACGAGGACATGCTGAAGCTCAAGCTCCAGAAGGATCTCTTGCGTCAGAAACTGAAAGCGGCGTTAGTAGACCGCGAAAACCGGAAGATCCGGGCAGCGCTTGCACGTTGAACTCTAACGTTTAATGTCCTAGTGTGAGCACCCACATCCAGGACTATATCAGCATTCCCTCGGCCCCGGTGAAAGTCGTTCCCCGCTCGAAAGCGGCGCCTCCGGTAGCCAGTGCGGCTGAACCCACTAGTCCGCCATCGTTATCTCCGAGCTATAGCGAGCGGATGGCGACGGCCTCGGCCCAGGGAGCCCAGCGTAGATTCGCCAGTGTTCCTCACGGAATACCGAAGACCCAATATAAGGCCGTGCCGCAGGTAGAGCTCCCGGATGGGATGTCCGAGCTCCCGCTGCTATCCAAGGACGATCCCGCTAGCAAGCAGCTGCAGGAGCGTTTGATCGCGAAAGTACGGGTATTTGACCTCTCTAATTCGGTAGACATCGAAGATTGCCGGAGTGTGTGGCAGTTAGTTTGCGATGGTCAGGCCCAGATCTCATCTGAGAACACTCACTTCGATGAGAAAAACGCGAAGTATCTTACGCTCTTGCGATGGTCCGAGTTTGCCTATAAACTGCCCGGGACATGAGCAACGCCGTCCTTAAGCCCCACTGGTCTGGAAATACTGCCGCTGTTCCGATGGCAGTCCTTGGTTCCCTTGCATTAGGTGCGGGAGGCAGACTAGCGAAGAACATGTTAGATCTGTTTAAGCGAGACCCGATTGAATCCGAGATATCCACCGGAGAGCCGGTGGATGCCGTGTTTGATCAGGACGTTCCTGTGACCGTGGAGCAGGCTCGCCGTCTGCAGTCGAGTGGGGTGGGGGTTAAAATAGCTGCCGAACCCGTGACTGTTCCTACGAAGCCGTCCATTTTTGGTGCGCTTGGTTACGGCAGTTTGGCTGGGGCCGGAGCTATTGCTGGCTGGCAAGGTACGGATGCCGTTATCAATTACTTACGCAAGCGTTCGGCGAAGTCAGAAGTTGATCGCGTACGTGCCCAGCTTCAGCGCGTACTCTCCGACACCCCGGACGAGGAAGACGCCCCGCTGTACAACACCATGAAATTAGCGGAAGAAGCTATTATCAAGGAAGCAGGCATTTTTAACATCCTGACCAGCCCCTTTGAGGCCGCAACTCGAGCAGTTGACGGTGTAACGGCTAAAACCTCCCCGCTTCTTGGTATCCTTGGCGCCGGGCTTGCCTTTGGAGGCTACGGTGCGTACCGTCAGTCCTCAAGCGAGGCCAAGAGCAAATCGAAGTTGAAAGCCCTCCAGCGGCTTATGGAACTCCGGAAGACCGAGACCCCACGTATTCGCATGGTCCCGACGTTAAGTCGGAATGCGTTACTGGCGCAAGTAGCTAAAGAACGGGAAGAGAAAGAGCGGAAGTCTCTGTTAATGCTTCCCGCTGGTTCCCCCGCGCAGCAGGCACAGGGCAACGATGCACTTGTAGGAGTCTAACGTGGCTGGTGAAATGGATATCCAACCGGCCCCACTGACCCCCGGTCCGTTGGCAGTGGCAGCTCCGCCGCCCGTAAGCTTTAGCCGGTTCGACGACATCCCGGGCCAGCGTAAACTGATTTATGGCAAGGCCCAGTCCGCCATCGGTCAGATGAAGCCGTTGTCGAATGCCAACTATCGTTTGGAAGTTGCAGACGTTGGGTATGAGGAGGAGGACGATGACTTCGATCCCCAACCGGATGACGAGAAGCAGTTCATCATGCGCCGCGGTAGTTTGCACCGTCCTTTGAAAGGGACGATCAAACTTGTAAATACTTTAGATGATTCGGTCGTGGACGAGAAGCGGGCTACCATCGCCAATGTCCCGCACTTGAACAGCCGGGGCCTGTTTATCCGGAAGGGTGTTGTCTGGGGCATGCGTAATCAATTACGTCTGCGTCCGGGTGTCTATTCCCGCCGGAAAGCGAACGGTCAGCTGGAGTCCCATTTCAACGTCAAGCCCGGCACTGGTCGTGGGTTCCGCCTGATGCTGGATCCGGAGTCCGGCGGATTCAAGATGCAGATTGGGCAGTCGACCACCAAGCTCTATCCCCTCCTGCGTTCGTTGGGCGTTCCCGACGACCAGATCAAGGAAGCCTGGGGCGAGGAGCTGTATAATAAGAATTTTCAGGTTCGTGGTGGAACGGACTACGCTGACATGCGGAAGGTGTTGTCGAAGATCGGACCTGCCGGCGGACAGATTGATGACGACAGCCTTCTCGCACCGGCATTGCGGGAAGCTTTGGAGCGGGCGGAGGTCGACGAAGATACCACCGAGCTCACTCTCGGTGAGCGGTTTAGTAAGCTATCTCCCGAGCGTATTCTCCAGGCTACTGGTAAGATGTTGAAGATCGCTAAGGGCGAGGCGCGGAATGATAACCGGGACTCCCAGGCGTTTCAGACGATCCACTCTCCCGAAGACCTTATTGAAGAACGTCTCAAGCGGGATCAGGCTGGTACCATGCGCCGCCTGCTCTGGCGCGCGACCAAGACCGGAAACCTGGGCTCGGTTCCGTCTGGGGTTCTGAATGAGAACCTGAACGCATTGTTTGAGAAAAGCGGGTTGGGTGCTACGGTTGAGGACATCAATCCGTTTGAAATTTATGACATGCGTCAGGCAATCAGCCGCATGGGTGAGGGTGGTATCGCGAGCGAGGACTCCGTGAGCCGTGATGCTCGTGGGGTGCAGGCGAGCTACGCCGGTATCATCGACGCCGGCCGCGGTCCTGAATCCAGTCGCCTGGGGTTGGACCTGCGTGTCACGGATGCCGCGCTCAAGGGCTCGGACGGCCTGCTCTACACCAAGGTCCGGAATACCAAGACGGGGGAGATAGAAACCATCAGTGCCCGGGATCTTGCAAGTAAGGTCGTGGCCTTACCCGGTGAATGGGGCGGGGAGGACAAGCGCATCCCGGTTATCCGGGACGACGGAATGGACTACGCCACGCGGGATGAAGTGGACTACGAAATCATATCCCCGAACAGCATGATGTCCCGCGCGACCGCGATGATTCCCTTCCCCGAAGCGATGAAGGGCCAGAGATTGTTGATGGGTAGCCGGATGACGCAGCAGGCGTTACCGCTGAAAGATGCGGAAGCCCCGTTAGTGCAAACCGCTGACTCCGACGGTCGGAGCCTGCACGCGCTTATGGGCGAGCACATGGGTGCGCGGATGTCTCCGGTTGAGGGTACGGTTTTGGAAGTAAGCCCAGACCGGATCAAGATCCAGACCCCCGATGGAAAAGTGAAGTCCGTGGGGCTGTATAACAACTACCCCCTGGCTCGTAAGACGTTTCTCACGAACGAACCCACTGTCCGTCCGGGAGATACCGTCAGCCCCGGCATGCTCCTGGCAAAGTCGAACTTCACCGATCCCAGCGGCACCACCGCCATTGGTAAAAACCTGCGTACGGCCTGGATGTCTGCCAGTGGAAACACATTGGAAGACGCAGTCGTTATCTCTGAGTCAGCAGCGAAGAAGCTGATGTCCGAGGGGATGTATAAGACCGATCTGGACTTGGAGGACGTGCGTTCGACAAAGAAGTCGGACTTCCGCGCGGTCTACCCCGATCGATTCAAGAAAGAGCAGTTCGATAAGATCGATGACGAGGGCGTGATTCAAGTTGGGCAGACGGTCGAAACCGGGGATCCCTTGATTCTCGCGATGTCGGATAAGCAGGGGCGGGCTATTGGCGCCCTGATGCAGACACCGAAGTCGAGCGTCAGCAACCGGGCGAAGGTCTGGGATCATAATGCCCCAGGCGTTATCACCGATGTCGAACGTACCCGTAAGGGTGTGCGGGTGACGGTGAAGACGTATGACCCGACCAAGCTCGCGGACAAGCTCACCACCCGATTCGGTGCTAAGGGTGTTGTCTCCGAGATCCACCCAAATGATCAGATGCCAGTTGATAGCGACGGCCAACCGATCGAAGTCATCCTCAACAGCTTCGGTGTTATCTCCCGCGTGAACCCCGCGGCGTTAGCAGAAGCCCTGCTGGGTAAGGTCGCGAAAAAGCGGGGTCAGCCGTACGTCATCCCCGGATTCGCAACCCCCGGGGGCGTGGCTGACTTCGCGGTACAGGAAGCTCTCAAGCACGGGGTCGTGAAGATGGGTGAGGACGGTAAGCTTATTGATACCGAGACCCTCACCGATCCCCGCGATGGCCGTAAGCTGCAGAACATCTTTACCGGTAACTCCTATATCATGAAGCTTCACCACACGGCTGAGTCCAAACTCTCGGCCCGTGATCAAGCTGGATACACCCAGGAAGGGTTCCCTGCTAAGGGCGGTCCTTCTGGTGCCAAGCGCATTGGGGTATTGGATACCTACTCCCTGATCTCCGCCGGGGCATCGGAGTTCTTGAAAGACTCCAAGCTCGTACGCGGTCAACGGAATGATGACTACTGGCGTGCTATCCGGAATGGTGAGACTGCGGTCGCCCCCGAACGCTCGCTCGCGAATGACATGTTCCGGAATCAACTGACGGCCGCCGGGGTTAAGCTTCGGGACAAGGGCACGCGCACGGGACTGGCTCCGCTCTTGGATAAGGACGTGGACGAGCTTGCGCAGTCGGAGATCACCTCCGGCGATACCTTTGACTTCAGCTCGATGCATCCGATCGCAGGCGGTCTCTTTGATAAGGCCGCTACCGGTGGTGCGGACGGGAACAAGTTCTCCAAGATCACGTTGCCGAAGAAAATCCCGCATCCGCTGTTCCTCGATCCGATTCAGCGCATCCTGGGGCTGACCGGCAAAGAGATGACGGAGGTCATGGCCGGGCGGGAGAAGCTGGGCGGAGCTACGGGACCGGAAGCTATCGAAGGCGCGCTCTCGCGGGTCAACATCGATCAGCAGATGAACGCGGCGAAGGAAGTTATTCGTACGGGCGCACGTTCGAAACGGGATGCCGCGGTAAAGAAGCTGAACTACCTCGCGGGGCTGAAGAAGTTCGAGATCGGTGCCAGTGACCTCATGATCTCCAAGCTCCCGGTTATCCCGCCGAAGTACCGTCCGATCACGCGATCCAACGGTACGGAAATGGTCCATGACTTAAACTACCTGTATAAGGACTTGCTCGTCGCGAAGGAGAACTACCAGCAGGCGGTGTCTGAGTTCGGTGATGCTGGGGATGAGTACCTGACCATGGTACATGCTGCCCAAGCTATCTCCGGCGTACGGGATCCCGTCAATCCCAAGTCCGTGGAGCAGGGAGTCGGTGGTATTCTGCGGCACGCTATCGGAATCGGTAAGAGTCCGAAGTACGCCACTTTCCAACGCAAGGTCGTTGGGAGTGCGGTGGATACCGTTGGTCGTGGAACGATCACCGCCGACGCGGACTTGGACATGGACGAAGTCAGTCTCCCGGCTGCTATCGCCTGGACCGCGTTCAAACCCTTTGTTACCCGACGTCTTTCCCGCGCGGGGTACTCCGCTACCGAAGCTTTGAAGCACGTACGCGAACGTACTCCCACGGGATTGAAGGCGCTGAAGGATGAAATGAAGGAACGCCCGGTGGTCTACAACCGCGCGCCATCATTGCATAAGTACAGCTACGTTGGTGCCTGGGGTAAGCTCCGGGAACAGGATGATGCCATCGGTCTTCCTTATCACGTGTTGAAGGGTATCGGCGGGGACTACGACGGGGATAACGTCAACGTCCACGTACCTTCCTCCGAAGGCGCGGTGTCCGATGTTAAAGAAAAGCTGATGCCGAGTAAGAATCTCTATCACGCGTCCACGTTCGAAACCCATCTCGAGCCCATGCAGGATTACCTCGCAGGGCTCTATCTCGCCACCCGACCACGGGCTAAGGAGAAGTCCGTAACCTTCTCCTCGTTAGATGACGCCCGCCGCGCGTTCTCAAAGGGTGAGATTAGTTTGGGAACTCCCATCCGGATTGCGGACTCTGATACCGTTGGCTAGTTGAAAATACCTGCTAGTATTCCAATACCCCCATTCAAAGGTTTGTCACATGACACCAGCAATGCGTCTCTTCAAGCGGGCGATGGCTACCAAAATCGCTTTCGTTCCTATGCCCGGTGGCGAACCACAGGCGAGTGGGCCAGGCGGAGCCCCGATAGATCCTATGATGGATCCCGCGGCTGCCGGTGGTGCCCCAATGGATCCCGCGGCTGCCGGCGGTGCCCCAATGGATCCAGCTGCCATGGGCATGGATCCAGCTGCCATGGGCATGGATCCAGCGGCTATGGGTATGGATCCAGCGGCTATGGGTATGGATCCCTCGATGATGGACCCCTCACTCGGAGCTCCTCCGGCTGGTGGAGAAGGTGTTACGTCGGCGGACGCCAAAACCGTGGAGGACATCACCAAGCGCACTATGGATATCGTACGTCAGACCTTAGAAATGGTCGGTAAGGCCAAGCCAGTTGAGGGCGGTAGCTCTGAGTCAGCATCTCCAGCTCCAGCCCCAGCCCCAGTCATTCCCCCCGGCCCTATCAGCGGTCTCCCCGGCGATATGAGCGGGGTAGGTGTCCCAGGTGCTACGGGTATCCCAAAGATGGCATCCGTTCTCAATCGCCTCGGACATCCTCGGAAGTCGAAGGTAGCCATGGTTCTCGACCGTAAGCAAGGCCTGCGGGCGTTTTTTAACGGACGCTGAGATGCCCAACTTCGCGCGGCACCTGTTCTTGAAGCAAGCGGCTTCTATTACAGAAGCTCTTGCGCCAGCCGCCCAGGCCGGGATGACGGACCGTCCGGCTCCAATGGGTTATACCCCCGCGCATACGCAGGGGGCAAGTAACGTCACGACCACCGGTCAGCTGGGGATTGGTGCTATTGGTTCTCTGTTTGGCGAAGGGCCTGCGGGCTTAATTGCTTCCTTCATGCCGATGCTTGGGCCGATGCTCGCGCAGTATGGCATTGATGTGTCCAAGCCGTTCGCGGTTGGTACCGGGCCTAGCCAGCAGAATTATGCCGAACGTCAAAAGGTGATGGCGGACGTCACGCAGCGTCAGATGAGGAATTCTGCGGACCAGTTCAAGAAAGTAGCTCAGGGGCTCGCTGGGTTCGTCGGGAACATAGCCGGGCAGATGGCCCACACCCCGGAGGATAAGGCCAAAGTCGAGTCCATGGTTCAGGGTGTTGGTAACTTCATTGCCAAGGCCCCGCCTCAGATGGTTGGGATATTCGTGAACCAGATGGCGCAGCAAAGCCCTGAGTTCCGGGACATTATCTCGGCTACCGTTCCTGGGTTCATCTTTGACTACAGCCCTTTGATCGACGCCACCTACCAGCAGAATGGCGGACGGTGGTCGACGGAAGCGTTCAATGAGAACGTCGAGAATATGGAGTCTTCCTATGAGCGGGACTTCAAACCAGCTGGATTCAGCTCAGCTCAGGATATCTTGTATTCGTCGCAGGTTGCGAACGAGCTTACAGGAGCTAAAGGCTTCAATCCTCTGGCTACCCGAAACGTCATGCAGTCCGCACAGGCCTTCCGAGACGCTGGAATGGCCCATAGCTTTGGGGACGCCCTGACCCTGACTCGGTCCATCGCTCCCCAGGCTGCCAGCAATCCGGGGGCGGCGGTACGTCAGGCCCGGTGGATTGATGCCCAGGCGAAGCAGCATGGCTTACGCCCGGATGAGTATGCGAAAGCGGCGGAGTTCGCACGCCAGCGTGGAATCGCGGTTCCAGCTGCTATGGCGGCTTTGAACTACGGTCGCCGGCTGGAGTCTCAGGTCACGCAGGGCGGGCTTACACCTGGCTTGGGTGGTGCTGCTGCCGATACCTTGAATAGCATGGGTACGTCTCGCTCAATGAAAATTTTGCAGGCGGCCGTGAACAGTGGGAAGATCACTGCGGATGGTGCCCAGGGTATGATGGGGCACGCCGGTAATCCGAAGGCGTTTGCTGCGAGAGTGGAAGGTCTCCTACGTGATCCCACGGTTGCGCAGACGTGGCAGAAAGCGGATCCATCGGCGTTGCTGGGGCAGATGGACCCGGCGTCGGTCAACCGCGTGAACGCGGCAGAAGCCGTTACTCGGTGGGGTAGCCAGCGTGGTAACTCCCGTCTGCAGAAGCTCCTCGCGGATCCCTCACGCTCGGCGATGTTGGCCAAGGGTGTTTACAAGGGTTTGAGCCCGTCCGAGATTAACGCCGTGCAATCGCGTGCGGGTCAGCGGTCGCTGGCTGCCGCGCTCGCTGGTAAAATGAGTGATGCCGCTCCCCGCCCGTATGATGCCACACCGGTGGCCTCGTTAGACGTCACCTCACCTCCCAAGCCAACCAAGGTTCCGGCTCCAGTTCCGGTTCCGGCTTCCACGCCCGTAGTTCCGGGATAGTGTCCGCGCGAACACCATGCTCATCGAAATCGTCCATCAGAACGGTAAGCGGTACACCATCCCCGTGCTCCAGGTCGTCACCATGACGGATGAGCAGGGGCCGGTTGCGGTCGCGTATGAAACCGCTGGGTTGATGGTCTACACCGACGCCACCAAGGCAGACTTTTCCGCAGCGGTTCAGCAGCTGGGGTTGAGTCCACAAAAGGTTACAGTTTATGAAGGATAATGTAACCACGTTGGGCACGATTCTGGTAAACGAGTCCCTACCTCCGGATATGCGGAAGCAGGAATGGACGTTGAACAAGAAGACCACCCACGAACTCTTTCAGAAGTTAGCAGCTCGCCACCCGGAAAAGTATACCCAGGTCCTACGTGATTTGTCGGATATTGGGAAGACCGCGGTTTGGACCGAGGGCGCGAGCGTAAGCCTGGCGGCGCTGTTACCATCGGCCCGGAAGAAAGAGATCATGGCGGGGGTGAAGGATAAAGTCCGGGGTATCATCAACGATGACTCCCTCGACTCCAAAAGTCGCAAGAAAGCGATCGTGGACACCCTCCTCCCGGTGTACGACGAGCTTCAGAGCGCGATCTATGAGGAGTCCAAGGCCGAGGGGTCTCCTTACGTCAGCCAGATTGAGTCCGGTGCCCGCGGTAAGAAGTCCGACCTCTCGAGTTTGCGTGGGGCCGATCTCCTGACCACGGATCAGAATGATGACTTTATCAGCGTGCCGTTGATGAACAGCTATGCCGAGGGGTTCACCCCCGCACAGTACTTTGCCGCGGCCTATGGTCAGCGTAAAGGTGCGCTGGATGTGAAGATGGCTACGGCAGATGCTGGTTTCTACTCAAAACAGCTCATTAACGCCGCCCACCGTCAGGTTATCACCAAAGACGTCCCCGACCCCACTCGCCTGCCCGTCGGTCTCCCGGTAGCTACAAACGACCCAGACAATGTCGGCGCCGTCCTTGCCCATAAGGCGGGGAAGTACGAGCCTGGAACAGTGCTCACTCCAGAGATGTTAGAGGAGCTCCAGGATGAAGACGTTGAAGACATCCTTGTGCATTCGCCTATGACCGAGCTCACCTCCGACGGTGGGCTGTCTCGCTATGCCTCCGGTCGACGGGCGTCCGCTGGCTTACCGCTTATCGGGGATAACGTCGGTATCGCGGCGGCTCAAGCTATCGGTGAGCAGCTGTCCCAAGGATCGCTATCTTCGAAGCACAGCGCCGGGGTTAAGACTAAGATCAACCGCGCGGGGTTCGAGTACATCAACCGACTGACCCAAGCCCCCGAGCATTTTCCAGAAGCCGGTCCCCTGGCTGAGGAAGACGGTACCGTCGACAGTTTCCGTGAAGCTCCTCAAGGTGGGATGTACGTCGCTGTGAATAAGAAGGACTACTACCTGCCGCAGGGTATCAGCCCGGTGGTGAAGGTAGGGGATCAGGTTGAGTCCGGAGATGACTTGTCCGACGGCGTACCGCACCCAGGGCAGTTAGTCCGCCTTCGTGGAATTGGGGAAGCACGGAGAACGTTCCTCAAGTATTTCAAGGAAGGCCTCGACGGCTCCGGCATATCCACACACCGCCGGAATGCGGAATCCGTGGTTGCCGGCCTTATCAACTGGGCGAAGGTCACGAATCCCGATGGCTACGGCGAGAGCCTGTACGACGACACCGTCCCGTTCAACACCCTAGCGTCTGCGTACAAGCCCCGTGCTGGTTCGGCCGATCGCCAGCTGACGACCTCCGTTGGGCAGTACCTGGAAGAGCCAGCGCTGCACTACACCGCCGGCACGCGCGTCACTCGAAAGGTGGCGAAGGAACTGAACAAGTGGGGCATTAAGTCCGCCATTACGCACACCGACGCCCCCGACTTCGAACCCGTCGGTGTCCGTGGTATGCACAGTGTGTACCACGACCCCGACTGGCAAACGAAGCTAATTGGTTTCTATACCGCGTCCGCCTTTGAGAAATCCCTCCACCGTGGGTTGGAGTCTGATACCAACAGTACCAGCTTCGTCCCCTCTCTAACGAACCCGTCCAAATTTGGAAATCAGCTACAGACCGTTGGCAAATACGGTTGAGCACGATAGAGTTCGTTTACAACACCTAGGTATCTTCTATGCCGACCACGAATGAGACCAATCTGGAACAGGTTTTCAGCGACATCGCGTACTCCGCGTTGCGTGATCAATCACAGGCTCTCCTGGACTACCTGATTGGGTTCGAGATGCTCAAGCAGGAGGACGAAGGCGCGCGCGCAATCGGCGTCTTTGGGTTTGAGATCGACAAACAGTACTACTACGTCCCCGTGTTCTTCCTGAACGGCGAGATCCGTGGGCTGGACTCGATCTACTCCGTGCAGTCAGACAAGTTCTACCCCCTGACTGAAGGCTGGGTAAACGCGCTGATCAACCGCCGGACTCAGACTATTGGCGAAGCCGATAGCCGGACCAACGCCGAAAGCGGCGTACGCTTCCCGAACTACTCCCGCCTTAAGGTAATCCCGGGCGGCGGTGGGTCTGCGAACCTGAAGATGGCGGCCGAGACCCTACTGGTCAAGCTCGCTGGCGACGGTGACTCGATCCCCGGCATCAGCTTTCCCCAGGCTTTGAATGAGCTAGGGGTCATGGGTCACTTCAAGACTGCGTTGGACAACAACCCCCAACTGCAGGATGTCGTAACACAGTTCTACAGCTTGATGGATTTCGCTCACACCCCTGTGCAGACGAAGGTCGCGGCCGAAGAAAAGCCGGTAACGGTCATCTCCAGCATCACGGACGACGGCATTGAGGGCTTGAACGACACCCAGCGGGAGACCCTGTTGGAGGGCGGTACCGTGGTCGTGGACAACCGTCCTGAAATCGACAAAGCCCTGGTGCTGTCGTCCGAACCAAAGGTCGTTCTGATTAACCCCGAAGGCGGTGGCTTGTTCGACGTCCTGTGGGCTGACGGTAACGTAGAAGCCGCTATCATCGTTCCCGACGGCAGTGGTACGGACACGGTAACGGTTTACGATCCCAAGACGAAGAAGCATGGCTCCTTCGATCGCCGGATTATCTTTACCGTTCGTAAGTACACCGAGCTGGAGTACCGCGGTTGGCTGAAAGAGCATGCGATCGCTGCGGATGCCGTGCGTCCGAATAAGACCGTGTTCTTCTTGTCCGACACTGGCGAAGGCACTACCGGATTCTGTGTCGATGGTGCCACCGATGGTCTCGACGGAATCCGTCGGTACACCGTCAATGACACGTACTTCATGGGGCAATTCAGCTGTGACTCCGCGTGGGGATCACGGGGCAACAACGGCAACCCGGATACTAATCAGTACAAGCGGATGTTCATCGGAGGCGTCAACCGTCCTCAGAGCCCGAATGACTGCATCAAGCAGATTCTGGTTGTTGAACTCGGCGCTCCCGATCCGAAGTACGCCGGCAACACTTTGGTGGTGAACAGCCAGCGGTTTTACGCTTTAGAGCTGAACACCTTCTCTGAAAAGTCGGAAGGCAGCGAAGCTCCCTGTGACTTGTTTAACTCCGAGACCTACGGCCGTGCGCGGCGTGATGTCCTGCTACAGGATATCGATTTCGGTAGCTACTTCACCCTACAGGAAGCCCTGTGGAAGTACGCCAGCGCGCTATCGCTCTGGACGGATGGTCCGGAAGTTGCCTTGCGCGTGGGTGAAGAAACTCCGTACCTGATGTCCAAGACCGCGGCGTTCGAACACCTGTTGGTTGACCACGGTATGGGGGAGTCTGACGCCCGTATGCTTCTGGCCGATGTCCGTCACGATCCCCAGACGTATTTCGTCCGTCAGTCTCAGACCAAGATCGCGGCGCAGTTGCTTGATCTTCCGGTGACGAATGACTCGTCCGACGGCGGGTTCATGAGCGCCTACCACAAACAGGAAGTTCCGTTCAACGCCCGCACTGTTGGTAATGCCCCGTTTAACCGGGAGTTCTACCAGTACGACTCCCCGTTTGGATCCGGTGGGCAGTCTGATGGAGGTGGGAACAACACCAACAACAACAACACGTTCTCGGTTTTGGATAAAGCTGCGAAGACCGGGCAGAAGGACGTGTTTGACGCCTCCGCCTTGGCATTTTTGATCAAGTCCTACCGCCCCACGGAAATGGTGGACCGCTTCCTCCCCACGATCGTGAGCGGGATGGACCGCTTGGGTCGGATGTTGTTCCTGATCTTCTGGCACTACGAAGACTTCGCCGAGCGCTATGGCGAAGACGATCTGCAGGAGTTCATCGACAATCTCCGGACGGTCTTCGAACAATTGGGTGACGTCATCCTGTTCGCCAAGAAGAAGTCCTTGGCCGGGGATCCTGAGCACTACGGTCTGAGCTTGAGCCCGTCGATGGAAACCGGGGAATAAGCAATGTCCCAGGCTCAGGCGGTTGAAGTCGGATTCTTCCAGGCTATGCGCGATCTCGGGCTTTCGCTCAAGGTCGCAGCCCGGTTGTACGACGACACCGTGGAACTGATGGTGAAGTCAGCTGCCATACGTATGCCTGCGCTAGGAATCCCCAGCGCCAGTTCCTCCAGGATTGATATCCATTCCGGCCCAATACATCCGGTGAGCGGGATGGTTGACACCCTTGGTAAACCCGGGTTCGAGAAGTACCGCGCTTTCCGCGAGGGGACCCCCAGCCCATCGGGTGCCCCGGTTAAGTTCCGGCATTCGGTTACGGGCATGCCTGACGATCTCCGCCCAGCGTCGCTTGCCTCCAGGGCTTCCCAAGGTGCGCAGAACACGTTTTCCAACGCAGTGAAGGCCATTAACAAGCACCCGTCTAAAGCTGGGATCGGCGCGACCGTCCTGGGAACCACGGGGGCTGCGGCCGTTGGTACAGGGACTGGCCTCCTGGGCTCCAAGGTCTTAAACTTATTGCGTGGCGATAACGCCGCACGAAACTGAATCCCTCAAACTACGGAGTCTATCATGTCCAAACCCGCCGCTAACCAGACGAAGATCGCTGCCGAAGTGCACGAAATCGCCTGTGCCGACGCTATCGATGCCGGCTTTGCCCAAGCCTTGCGTGACCGTGGTATCAAAACCGCGGAAGCATTCGACGAATGCTATCAGACCGCGGTCGCTGCTGCTACCGCCGCGCAGAAAGCTTAATTCAGCATGAATGGCTATGCGGCACCTAGTCGCACTGACTGGCGATGGGCAACCATCTCCGAGCTGAATACTGTCAACGATACCAAGGCCAGGTCTATCATCGCGGCTTACCACGATGACACCTGCCGTCGGGCGTACGAGTTCAAGCGCATGCGGGATCCCAAGATCTCGGTGAGCGTCAAGTACCCGGACATTGCTGCGGCATATGACATCTACATGGGCGAGAATCTCCGCCGGGGCTTGCTGGAGGGCTACCTCCTCACGGGCGCGGACGATGATCGGATAGCGGCCTCGTTCGGATGCCACCCGAAGACGATCACTAGCTACCACGATATCTTTTTCGATGTCCGTCCGCGGTTAAGTGCCCACGCCTGGATAACCTCCTGCGTGTTCAAGGACCTACCGTATACGGGCGTGCACAAGGGCGATCGCCAGGGAATGATTCATCGGATTGCGTGGATAGGTGGGTTGTTGGCATTCGAAGCCTCGATCTCCCCCCGCGCGAGTGTGTCGGATGTGTTCTCCATCTATCAGGATGTGATCGAACGCGCACTGGCGCAGAATAGTGTGGAAATCGTCCTCTCTGGCGCGGGATCCCCTGAAGTTAGTAGTCAGTTCCTGGCTACCACCATGGAGAAGATGAAATCCAACAGCGAGCGGAAAGGGAGCGGGAGCAGTGACTATGAAGAAGCTGTTACGGCCTTTGTCCGTGGCGTGGGTATCACCGTTGCGGACCCTACTATATCCGCTAATCTTAAGCTGCCAGCACGAGAACTCCGAGAAGCCGAGTACGAGGTCACCCCATGAAGTCCTTCACCCTTATGCCGGAAAGCCGGATGGATCTCCTGATGAAAGTCGCGGAGGACTGCATCGGCCTTATGGGCTTGGATGTCGAGCCTAACGCAGCGCTTCGGAAGATCGCCACCGATCACCTCCTCACGGACAAGGAAGTGGAGCTGGTCAGTCACGCGATCAACAACTCCCGGCAACTTGCTCAGTTCGAACAATCGGACGCAGATTCCCGGGATAAACCGTTTCCCCTGACGAACGCCGAGCTCGTGAACAAAGACCGTTATGGTCCTGCGGGCGTGGATAGCGATCATGCGGAGCAGGCGAAGGATCAGCCGGATGCGGTTGAGATCACGGATAAGCTTCAAAAGGAAGCCGCGGCTTCAAACCAGGACTTCGGTGATTACCGTCGCCGGACAAGCGTGGCCCTGACCGAGGACTCCGTCCGCGCACAGCTTGGCATCCCATCGCTCGCAAAGGTTGCTTCCAACGCACTGTCCCCCGTCCATCCGGCGCAAGCCTATGACGTTGGCATTGATGAAGCCCGGACTCGTGCGGCTAGCGCCACCGACCGCGCCGCGGATCTCCTGCGTAAGGTGGGTTCCGCATTTACCCATATCATTGGCCCTTCGTTCGCTGACTTCGAACGGGTAGCTGATGCCTCGGGAGTGGACGCGACTTTGGTTTCCGCAATCTACGACGACTGCGACCTGGCTAAGTACGGTGCCGCCCGTTGGGATGCCCGCGTAAAGACCGCTCGGGTGTACGCCTCTCAGGACCTCGTGAACTTGGTCGAGATGGTGAAGCAAGCGAGTGAGTGTGTTGACGACGCCGCCAGCGCTCTTGCTGCGAAAGCTGCCTTCGAAGGTTACCGCGACGGTATCCTGACTAAGACGGCGCAGGTATTTTCCCCGGGACTGTCTCAGGAGATTGAGAAAGGGCCTCAAGCCTATCTCGGTCTGGGCGCAGACCCGAACAAGGCAGTGATGGATATTGCCGGCGAATACCAGCCCGAGGGAAGCATGACCGAGGCTATACTCCCGAACTCAGTCACCCAGGAACTGAAGAACGTTGATACCCAGTCTCAGCTCAAAAAGTTGCTTCAGGATCAGTACATCAAGGGCTACTCCCTGCCGGAAGTGATCTCCGCGTTTAATGCTGCGAAGTCGGTTAACCCAAACTTCGGTAACGCACAGATGACGAGCTATATTCGTCAGCACCTGGCTACCGACGGCGGCATCCCTCTCGAGCTGCAGGCACGTACAGCCGCTCGCCCGGGAGACAACGAATGAGTACGTTCGCGGATGACGCCGCCGATCTCTTGATCAAGTGCGGCCAGAGTTCGGATTTGCTGGAAGCGGCGTCGTCAGAGTCCGATGACTTGGATGCCGCCGGTGAACAGCGTCGTGCTCGGTGGCGGCGGTTGTTCGCAGTCCTGGGTACGGTGGCTGCCGGCGCTGGCATAGGCTATGGCGTGCACAAGTTCCAGGGCAGTGCCGCTGAACAGAAACTGCAGAAGGCGCTTAATCCCAACGTAGAACGGGACCAGACCGCGATTCCGACGGAAGACATGGGGGAGGCGTTCGCTGCCGCAGCCCCTACCTCAGGCGACGCCCAAGCTGGGGTAGCAGGTGGCCTTGGCGCAATCGCAGCCCCCTATCTCGCGCGTGCAGCGAAGGCCGTCGGAAATAAGGTTGCCCCGAAACAGACTGCAAAGGTCACCCGTGGGGCGGATAAGATTCTAAACAGCGAGTTCATACGCCCGGTAGCCGATAGCCTCCTGCCTGATCGCGGTCGCGGTCGCCTACTCGACGTTCTCGAGCGTGTAAGCGCGACTAAGGCTAAGCAGCCTGCGTCTGGAGAAGGTAAGGCTAAGCGGACTGCGTCTGGAAAAGGTGGTGGTGGCGGGAGACCCGATGGCGGCATCTCCCGGTTCTTTGCGTCACTGGGCGGCCTTCCTAAGAGTCCTGGTGTTGAGGGGCTCGCTGATATGGTGGATGACCCGTCTAAACTCAATGCGTACATTGCGAAGAATCGCAGACTACACGGAAGCGCGCAGAAGACAGTACGTGATGCGGTGGGGGCACTCAATTCCACGTGGCAGAACCCTGGTAAACTCGATATCGAAGCCCGAGAGCTCTCCAAGACATTCGGCGGCGGCGAGGGTGAGGACATAGCACACCGGGATAACCTGGCGGCCGTCTCCAAGCACCTGACCGACATCCAAACCGGTGAAGGCCGTTCTCGCTTTGTTATTCCAAGCTTACGTCGGGGTGTTGTTGGTGGATTAGGTGGGGCCTTCGCGAGTTGGGCACTGCGTCCAAATAGTTCTACTCCCGCTATCGCAGCTCCAGCAGGTCAACGGACCCTTACTCCATGATTCCCAAGCTGATCACCTCGAACTCGTTTGACTACAAAGACCCCAGCGTCTCTCTCGTCCGCTTCCATCGTGGGGGCGTAGACCGGGATACACTGCGGAAGACTGCTAGTCACAACGTATTTGAGGAGTTCCTCCGGGACTATAAGCCGCCGAAGGATCGCGTGGTTATTCAGGTCCTGGCCGTGGGCGATGACGAGTTCTACGGTCCCAATCGGAACTGTGACGGGTTTAGCCGGGAAGATAACAAGACCGCGCATAAGACGTTCAAGGACTTAGGCTTTGTATTCCGCGGGCACCAGCACGATGACCCGGAGAAGGCCGTGGGCGACGTTATCCATACGGCGCACAACGGGCCTATGTCCCGTATCGAACTCCTGCTTGGTCTCGACCCCGAAAAGTGCCCTAAAGAGGTACAGGCGGTAGAGAACGGCGAAGACGTCCCGGTATCCATGGGTACTGCCCAGGATTATGACGTTTGTAGTTATTGCGGTAATCAGGCTAAAACCGCGAAAGACCATTGCGAACACATTAAGAAGCATCTCGGTCACGTCGCTGAAGACGGGTCCAAGATCTACATGAAGAACCCCAACCCGAAGTACTTCGATATCTCGCTCGTGCACAAGCCCGCGGATCGGATTGCGTACACCATGCGTAAGATCGCGATGGAGTCCGGGACGGAAGCCGTAGGCGGCCATCAGCTGGCAGAGATCTATGGTTGGAACCCCGCGGGATTTGAAAAGGCTGCCGCCATGCGCCGGATTGCGTCCATCGTCAAGGACGTTCCAGGTACTATCCGGAAGGCCACCTCTCCCACGCGCATCTCCGCAGAGAACCGTAAGGAGTTAGTTAAACAGGCTCAGATTCACGGTGCAGAGAGCCTAATCAGTCATCTGACAGAGAAAAAGCTCATGCTCTCTCCCGGTGACCTGGGTGAGGTCCT
>Ga0105045_10000801_pt1 | contig 24279 bp, 22 predicted proteins | sample MAT02_FD_78089 | JGI IMG/M metagenome (GOLD analysis project Ga0105045, IMG submission 78089) | Freshwater microbial communities from Lake Fryxell liftoff mats and glacier meltwater in Antarctica - MAT-02 (megahit assembly) | ecosystem: Environmental > Aquatic > Freshwater > Ice > Liftoff... | reverse complement strand
TTCTGTTGAAGCGTCTCGTTGGTTTCTTTGGACACCCTTGCCACGTCGTCTACATATTCCCTCCTTTAAGGGCTATGATCGGATTTTCACCGACTAGTTATTACCCATGCCGGGCGCAATAGAAAGTAAAAAAAAGTCAAATATCTGACAGATTTTTTTGAAAGCACGTTTTTTTTCCTGTAGTGTACTTTTCATGAAGCCATTGACCTATTTTCGTAGGTAATACCAAACCCGAGAAATAAAAGCATAAATTCATGCAAGATAATGAGTTTATGCTTTTATTTCTTGGGTTTGGTATAAAAAATTGTTTATGCCAAACAAAAACGATAAAAATTTTTTAGCAATTTTTAAAAAGTTTATATCACATTTCATTTAAAAGATAAAAATGTATTCTTTTGTTACTCATGTTAATCCAGTGGTTTTTTTTGATGGCAATTCTCCTTGCTTTGAGCCACTAATTATTACTGATTTATCTGACGTAACTGTACCTAATCCTACTCATCTTAATCACTTGAAAAACAGTAAGTAAATTATTGAATTTTAACCTTAATTCTTTATATCGTAAAAGCACTAACAGTAACAAATACCGTAATAAAATTATAAATTTAATCGTTTAAAATAATAGACCTCTTTCAAAACTCCATTTGCTCGTTAAAATAGCCCTTTTTGGCATCTTTAACATCCAATTTTCGGTCATATCTTCGGATATGCCCTCAAAATTAGCTGATAAATCTGCACAAAAATTGCCTGTTTTAACGAGCAAAGCGAGTTTTAAAAGAGGTCTAATGAGAGGTCAGATCACCAGTGCAAATTTTTAAACAATACATCTTATACGTTTTTTTGATTTTATCCCCATTTTTGCTTACAGCAAATGCAGAAGAAGAATTTCCCGTATTATTTAAAGGTCGCTATCGCCCTGCGGAGGCCTATGCCAGACTCTGGCTATTCGATATTTACCATTCTGAAACAATTAAAGTTAAAGATTTATCTGCTTTTCAAGCAACGTCTGCATTAGATTTCATTTTCAAACTTAATATGCTTGGTCACCATCCTTGGGATAACACGCCTCTTTTTTGGATAAATGCGAAAGAAATCAAACACTTAGCAAATTTAGAGCTAAAACGAGAGCGATTTAGTTATAACGAGCTAGTGGGGGCTTTATATCAACGTCCAGAAACAAGTTTAGCAATATTTTCTTACCTTCTTACTTATGAGTTTTTAAATGCTTATAAAGCATCTTCTTTTTCCAACTTTTTGAATAAATTTGAATCCAAGCAATTAGTGCCTGGGGCATGGTTTCAGCGAAATAAGGACCAGCTTATTTTAATGAGTATTCCTAAAAATTCAAACTGGAAAAATATAAAAAAAGGTCAAGTCTTTTCCATTCCAACGAATCCCGAAGTCATTAAACTTTCTGAGTACAAAAAAAATGCGGAGTTGATTTTTTCAGCTATTAACCATTTAAACCAGTTTGAAGCGATTAGAGATACAAATATAGGTGGAGAAAAAGATTATCAAAAATATTACGAACAGCTAAAAAAGCAAAATCTTACTGTAAAGGAAATTAATTCAACTTTAGAAAAATCTCTACCTATACAACAACGTTTAGAATCCGCCGGAAGTTTATTGGCAGTGCTGCCAGGAAAAAAAACAGACACTTGGTTTCCCTTAAATGCGCTGAATTTAAAGATTTATTCTGTTCAAAAAAATCAATTAATTCCCATAAATAACTTCACAAAATACTCTGATGAAGAATTTGAAAATATTCGTCATCATTTTTTCGAATTAAAGAAAAGTTTTACAAGAGATGACCTATTTGCGCAAGCCACGGCTATAAATAATTTAAGCAATTCTCTTTTAGTTGCTTATCAAAACCTTGCAGGTCAGATTTCTACAGAGGCTAATGGGAAAGCTTTATATTATCCTTCTCTGCAGCAACTCAAAGCAGAGGCCTATTATTATCAGTATCCTTGGGTTAAATTATTAATCATTTTGTATGTGATAAGTACGATTCTCTTATGTTTTGCTTATCGCCTAAACAATACTTTTTTAATGAGAACTTCGGTCCGTGTGTTAATTTTGGCTTTTATTTTTCATACAAGTTTGCTTATTTGGAGATCCTATTTACTCAATCGACCTCCTGTTTCAAACATGTTTGAAACCGTTTTTTATGTACCATGGGTTGCTATGGGAGGAGCTTTAATTTTAAATCTTATTAGAAGAAACTTATTGTCTCTTATTGCTGCCACGTTGGCAGCAACTCTACTTTTAACACTGATTGAATTTACAGAATTGAATCAAAGCTTAGATAATGTGCAAGCTGTTTTAGATTCACAGTTTTGGTTATTTATTCACGTGCTCTTAGTTGTGGGAAGTTATGGTATGTTTATTTTGGGAGCAATTTTAGCACACTTTTACTTAGGCCTTTATCTATTCCACAAACAAGAAACACCAACCATGCATCTGCTGTCTGAATCTATCTTACAAAGTATCTATTTAGGTTTAGCTATGTTGATCCCGGGCACATTGCTTGGGGGTGTCTGGGCAGCTGAAAGTTGGGGAAGATTTTGGGATTGGGATCCGAAAGAATCTTGGGCTTTTATTTCTATTTGTATCTATATCATTTGGGTACATGCGCATCGGTATCGTAAGATTGCTTCCTTTGGCTTGGCTATTGGCGCAGTCAGTGGTCTACTTGCGATTAGCTTTACTTGGTATGGAGTCAACTATATTTTAGGGACGGGATTGCACAGTTATGGTTTTGGCTCAGGTGGAGAAACTTTATACTATGGTTTTATAGGAATCGAAGTCTTATTCATGCTGATATTAATAATCTTTCATCTCAAAAAAGATTCAAAATTAGTCAGTTAAAACTAAAATCCTTTATTACTTAATCGTATTGAATTTTCTGAGTTTGGTATAAAATTCTAATTATGATAGCATGCGATTCAGAAGATTAGTTCTGTTATTTTTTTCTCCATTCAGTTATACTCGTGCGCTTTGCAAATGTAATTTTGATTTACCTCATTTACAAAATGAAAGTGAGATTAGCAGTTCCTGTCTATTTTGTTAATTTGAAAATAAATTGAAAAAAAATCTTTGAGTATTTAGCATCTTCCAAGCAGTCAAAAATTTGTTTTAGGTGTGTGAATTGAAAAAGACAAATAAAAAATGGGTTAGATATGAGACATGTAAAAAGTGAAAGGCTTAAAAAACTTGAGAGTGAACTGAATGATCTTGAGCAATGGTTAAAGTTAGGCTTAGTACCAAAAAAAGATATTGATAAGCACAAAGATGAAATTGTAGGAATACGCAATAAAATTGAAGAAGAAAAAGAACGTTTACAATTCTTAAAAGAAAGCGGGGAAGCTGAAGAATACATTACACCTAAGAAAACAGTTCTTAGAGCTGGTTACAACGACATGCCTACTATCCCAGATATCGACATGGGTGATGCCATGAGTGGAAGTGAAACAGGTTTTGATATGGATACAGACGTTATCGAAGTCGAAAATACCATGGAAGAAAGAGAGGATGACGATGATCAAACAGAGAGCGAAGAAGACGAAGAAGATGAATCCTATTTCAGTGATAAAAACCGCTGGCGTCGTGGCGGAATAGTTGATCCAGATGCCAATGATTGGTAAAAATTCACCAGACGAATTTAGCCTTTATTTTCATATTCCGTTTTGCACACGTAAATGTGATTACTGCCATTTTTATGTTTTACCTGATAAAGAAGATCTTCACGATAAGCTTTTAGAATCTTTACTATGGGAATGGGAAAAAAACCTTCCCTTGATTCAAGGTAAAAATTTAGTTTCTATTTATTTTGGAGGGGGCACCCCCTCTTTATTTGGCCCTCATCGTATTGAAAAGCTGCTCCGAACAATTAAACAAAGTCCCATTTCTTTTTCTTCTGATTTAGAAATCACACTTGAAGCTAATCCTGAAAAAATTAATCTCTCACTCATGCAAAATTATGCAACTGCGGGCATCAATCGAGTGAGCATTGGCATACAATCTCTTGATACTGAGTTACTCAAAGTTTTGGGTCGTTTACACGATGGCGAAATGGCCAAGCAATCTGTTTTCACAGTTTTAGAAGCTGGAATTTCAAATATTACCATTGATTTGATGTATGAACTCCCTCATCAGACCCTTGCGCATTGGCAAGATACATTGAATCAAGTGCAAACATTGCCAATCACCCACCTTTCTCTCTATAATTTAACAATTGAACCCCACACCCTCTTCTTTAAAAAACGAAAAACATTAGCGCTATTAGTTCCCAATGCATCTACTAGTTTAGAAATGTACAAGCTTGCTTTGCAAACTTTTGAAAAACAAGGTTTAGAGCAATATGAAATTTCAGCTTTTGCTAAACCTGGATATCACTCTAGGCATAATGTGGGCTATTGGACCGGTCGCCCATTTTTAGGCTTAGGTCCCTCTGCATTTAGTTTTTGGGAAGGTCAGCGTTTTCAAAATGTTTCTAATTTATCTAAATATCATGCTGCTCTTAAAAATGGCAACTCCCCCATTGATTTTTGCGAAAAACTGGATCCAATTGCACATCGAAAAGAATTATTAGTCATTCACTTACGCCTCACGGAAGGCTTAAACCTTCGTGAGTTTGAGAAAAGAGAGGGTTTGTTAGAAAAAGAGACACTTAACTGTTTAAATCTGTTTCAAGAAAAAGGCTTACTTCAAAAAACCGGTGATTTTTTAAAATTAACTGCAGCTGGAATTTTATATCATGATGCAATTGCAGCCGAATTAATTTGAATTGGTGTGGCCTTAATCAGATTTCAGCTAAAAAAGAGATAAGGTGTTAAAAATTTGCTCAAGAAGAATGAAATAATCGTCCTCGAAAAGTGTTAGATTAGGAAACTCCTAAAAACGCTTTAAAAAAACTAGTCCGTACAATAGAAAATTGAATCCAGCAAATATTGACTTAAAAAAAATGCATTGTTATCTTTTTTTTATAATTTTTCAATTTAAAAAGAGGTTTCATCTGTATATTAATAAATTACCTGATCAAGTTTTTGATTCCCCTAATTGTGGTATTTGTCGTGAGAATTACTATCCTGATACTAGGTTAAATCAGCTAACAAAAAAAATAAATAAATGTTTAGTTTTAAAATGTGGCCATATTTTTCATGAGAAATGTCTTACGGCGTGTTTTAAACTCCAACAAACAATTTGCCCGTTATGTAGGAAGACATATTCTATACCTGCATCGAAAAAAAAGATTGTTACTCGAGCGGCTCTTAAAGCAATAGGAGTATTTAAATATTATGCTATTTTTGTTGTACTTATGCCAGCCGCAGTTCGTGCTGTTAATAGTCTTAAATATTCTAGCCCATTCATACCTGAAGAAATAATGAAATCAGTTTTTCAAAATGATCCCGTTTCTTCTATACTAAACGCTACTGTTACTGCTCTTGCAGTTTGTTGTGCTAACTATATTTTTATAAAGTCATTTATTACGCAATCAAGAAAAAGTCAATCGGAATTAGACGCAGTAAGAATTAATTACATACCACCAAAACCGGAAAAATAAGTTCAAGTGGGTTTATTAAAAATAAACCCACGAACAATTTTTATTCTTGTGGGCAATACACAAGAAAAATTGCCGGTTTTTTATCGAGATTTGGCAAAGTACATTTTTTCCAGCTCGCGATTGTTTGGCTAACCACGCCTTGAGTCGGTAGTGTTAAATCCCAAGCTACACAAAACCATGCATGATCTGGTAGATTTTCGATAGCAGCCTGCAAACTATGTTGATTGCGATAAGGAGCTTCCATAAAAATTTGTGTGCTCTGTTCTCTTTCAGAGTTTTGTGCCATGCTTTTTAAATGCACATCTCTTGCTTTAGATTCACGATTTAAATAACCATGAAAGTAGAATTTTTGGCCCGGAAATCCTGATAGCATCAAAGCTAGCATAATGGCAGAGGGTCCGACAAATGCTTGAATGGTGATTCCTTTTTGACGCGCGCTCTGCACGAGTTTCGAACCTGGATCCGCTATACAAGGCAATCCTGCATCCGATACTAATCCCCATCTTTCCCCTTTAGTTATAGGCTCAAGCAAAAAGTCAATGTGATCATCGGGTGTATGTTCATTAAATAAAGCGATGGGAATTTCTAGTGAAGGTTTTTTAGTTTCAAAACGATCTAAATAACGTCTGCCTTCGCTTGCACTTTCTGCAATCAGGCCGTCTATTGTCTGCATGGCCTTGGCCACACTTTGTGGTAAAAAAATATCGACATGTCGATGTTCGCCTAATAAATTAGGTAAAAGAAGTAGAGCAGGTTTTTGACTCATATAGTATTTGTTCCATGATGACAAGTTAATTTAATAATTAGTAATTCAGCTAACAATTGCTCGCTCGTTTGAGTATTTTTGGCCTCTGTTTCCACGGCATCTATTTCTAGTAAAGCGTGTTGAAAAGCGATAATTCCGTACTGGCGGGCATTAGCAATATTTTTTTCAAGGATATGACCTTTCATATAGGGGAATTCTTGAGTAATTTCAGCTGAAGTTTTGTTCAAGGCTAACGCAGTACAGACTTGAAATCCGATTGAAATTTGGCTACGTATTTGCCTTAAAAGTTGTAAAAAAGGCTGGCCTTCATTTAAAAGACTTTTCATAATTTTGAGAGCAGCAGAGGGACTTCGGCTAAAAATAGTTTCTCCCAATTGCCAAATGGATTCTACAGGATTGACTGTGCAGATTTCTTCAATATCTTTCCAAGTAATCTCTTTTTGATCTCCAATGAAACACAGTAACTTTTCCAATTCATTTGCTAAGACATAATGATCAACTCCCACAGCCTTGACAAATTGCTGACAGACGGGATAGGACATGATTTTTCTTAGTTGCGCAACCTTCTTACCGACCCATTCAATCAGACGTTTTTCTTTATCCCAGGATTTTAATTCGGCAAACTCTAAAATAATCCCTTCTTTTTCCAATAATTTATAAAAATTAGTCTGGCGGGTTAAAGAAGAAGCATTCAGAATCAAATGCTGAAAACGGCTGCCTTTTTTAATATATTTTTCTAATTCTTCTTGAGTCGATTTTTTTAGCTTTTCTACATGATTGATTAAAATCACTCGTTTTTCTGAAAAAAATGATTGAGAATAAAGATCCATCACGAAATCTTTCTCGTTAAGACTGTTTCCATCCCAAACTTTTAAAGCAAAATCTCGTTGATTTGTTGGAATTAAAAATTGTTGCAAAAGTTGAATAGCCTCATTGCAGTCATAGCTTTCTTTACCAATTATGCTGTATAAGGGACTAAAATGATTAGGTTTTGCGCCTTCTAAATGTTTTTCGAAGGCGCGTATATTATCATATCTCACGGAAACTACTTTTTAAGAATTAGAGCTAGATAGTTTCTTATTAGCATAAAGGAAAACGAAAAATCTTGCAATTTAGTTTAAGCAGTTTCTTTATGACTTTCGCTATCTGCATTTAATGAAACAGATGTTTTCTTTTCACTGTGTTGTTTAGTTCTTAAAATTCTTCTTTTCCAACCTTCAGCAGTTAAAATTCTTTTTTTAGACTTATTTTCTGTAGGTTTATTGATTTTATCTATCATATTTGCCTCCCTATAATGGAATGTATATAAGGAAGCAAGAACCATGCCTAAGTTTAAAACGTAGAACGCGAAAGGCCTGTTCTCCCTAGAATCTGCTCAACAAACTTATTCTACTGAATAGTTTTGTTAGTTGGATCAAAAGTCAAAAAAGGGTCTTTCGCGCTCTAAAATTTAATTTTGCAAAAAATTGACAATTAAACGCACACCAAAGCCTGTCGCATTCTTAGGCCAATACTTTTTAGCTTCAGTTGTATAAGCTGTAGAAGCGATATCAAGATGAGCCCAAGGAATATTTTCACCCACAAATTGATTTAAAAAAACTGCTGCCACATTCGCACTTCCTGCTCTGCCATTCCAACTTTTTAAATCAGCAAAATCAGATTTCAGACGTTCTTTGTACTCTTCAAAAAGGGGCATGCGCCACAATCTTTCAGCGGTGACTTCTCCTGCGCGCAGGAGCGATGCGGCCAAATCATCGCAGGTACTCATTAAACCCGAAGCTTCCACACCTAATGCAATATCAATTGCTCCTGTAAGAGTCGCAATATCGATTAAGCAGGTAGGTGAAAGATTTTTGGAGGCATAAGATAGAGCATCAGCTAAAATTAATCTTCCTTCTGCATCAGTATTTGTCACTTCAACTGTTTTTCCACTGTAGCTGCGATAGACGTCTCCTGGCTTAAAGCTTTTAGCATCAATTCCATTTTCTGTAGTAGGAATAACAATCGTAAAATTGACCTTTAGTTTTAAAGCAGCGACTGCTTGCATGGCACCCAAGCACACTGCAGCACCAGCCATGTCACATTTCATCATTTCCATTGAACCAGTAGGTTTGAGATTTAAACCTCCTGTATCATAGGTCACACCTTTTCCAACTAATATTGTATGCTTTGATGAAGAAGGATCGCCCTTATATTCTAAAATGATTAAATAAGGCTCTACATCTGAGCCACGACTGACAGCTAACAAAAGATCTAGGTTTTCTTTTTGCAATCTAGTTTTATCAAATATTGTTGCTTTCAGTTCAGGATAAGTTTGAGTCAACTCTTCTGCACAATTCTTTAAGTATTCAGGAGTCACATCATCTGCATTTCCATTAACCAAATTTCGCGTTAAATTAATCCCTTGACTAATCATCGAAACCTGATTAAGAGTTTTCAACTCTTTTTCAGCAATGCCAATCCAATTAATGGTATTAACGAGACAACTTTGATCTTCCTCTTTCTTTTTTGGTGCATCAAATTGATAATTAGTTAAAAGGATTCCTTCAGAAATACCCACAAGCACTTCTTCTAAAGACATGGTGTCTATCTCAGGTAGAGGAATATTTAATATTGACCAACGTTTTGTCATGCATAATTTAATAAGACTTGCATAAGAACAGCGTAAAATTTCAGAAGAAATTTTTTCTTTAGGACCTAAGCCTAATAAAATCAGTCGCTTTTCAGATAATTGCTCATCGAAAAAATAAAAAGTTTCTCCTTGCTTACCTTTAAAATCTTGTAAAGCAAGTAATTGTGAAAGTCTGGGGGGTGTCCATTCACATGATTTCAACGCACACTCTACCCCTTCAGGTGTTTTCCAAAAGGGTAGAATGAGTGCATCAGCATGTGCTCGATTTTTGCAATCTGACAACTTAAAATTCATGCTTGGCTCCGCTATTTTTTACTTTAAAAAGGAAGACTATCTTCATCCATATCCTGATCATGTCCTTGACCGGCAGAAAAATTTCCATAAGGTGACGGATTAGCAGGTTTTTGTGGAGAAGAGAAAGAAGCTTCTGGAGCACCATAAGGCTGATTTTGTTGTGAACCGGCATTAGATTGAGCATTTCCGTAGTTGCCTGTCGCTCCTTGTCCCTCTGCGCGGTCAGCACGTCCAAATGGGCTAAATTCAACCATTTCAGCAGTCAATTCTAGGGCGACTTGAGTGCGTCCTTCTTTATCCACATATGTTGTTGGAGGGTTTAATTTACCTGTTACGATAAGACCACTTCCCTTTTTTATAAAAGAAAGCATTTTATCAAAACGGTCGCCCCAAATTGTTACACGTACCCAAACAGTGACATCTTCTTTGCCTTTGCGTTGATTGACAGCTAAGCTAAAAGTTGTGACTTTTTGACCATTAGCTGTAAAACGTGTTTCAGGGTCTTTACCTAAATGACCAGCAACATGTACTATAAACATTACTACCTCGAAGTTATTTGTTATACACAACAGAGTTTATGAAGTGACAATTTGACTTTTATCTAGATATTTTTTCTAAAAAAATAGTTAAGAGCTATTTATGTAAAATCTCTAGAAAACAACCAAATTACTTGAAGAAAATATATCATAGAAGATGATTTATGATGAGAAGTAAGTGAGATTTTTATGTTAAAAAAGTATAATGAGCTGGATCCTGCATCCTTTGCAAAAATTCAAAGACGAAGTGAAGATTTTCTTTTAGCCGAAGAAACTTATCCCTATTTAAAACAAATTGCGGCACAACGTGAAGCGTTAGAGATAAAGATTTTAAATCTTCAAAGCAAAATGGTCACTTACAAATATTCTACCGGTGAACACCATTTAAAGTCTTTAAATCAACTGCAAGCAGATTTAAAAGTTCATCACCAGCAGATTCGCAAAATTGATCATGAATTAGATCAATGGGATGAGTTAAATGAAGAAAGTCTACAAAAAATACGACGCGCTTTATTTTTAGAGATTTGGAATTCTTTTCCTCAGCATTTTATAGAACAAGAAACAATCTGGTATCAACTTGAACAAAAAATAAGCTTTAATCGACAATTCACGCCTATCCAAAGCTTTTTAGAGGAACTCTTACACGTTTTAAAAAGTGTTAGAGAAACACGAATAAAAATGCAGGGTAAAGGTATTTTGAGCTATATTTTTGGTACAAGTCCTAACGCAATTATTGAAAAATATCTTTTGTTTGCACATGATTTAATTTTAAATCACTTACAGTTAATTAAAGAACTAAAACAAAATGCAATTTCAAAACCAATCCATTTGCAATTAGAAGAAATTTATCAAGTGGTTGAGCAATTGAAAGATGATTGTAAAAAAACTTGGGGATTTCGGCATATTGATCAAACTATAGCAACGCATGAAGATCAACTTTCAGTATTAAATTCCCAAATAATTGAATATGCAAAAAAAATTCAAAACGAAATAAGCTATTTGAATAAAGAACTGGATAATTGGTTGAAAGAGCTCGTAGAATACGAAGCTAGCTCAAAGGAATAGAGACCTATGTCCTTTGCTAATTTTTATAAAATAGCCAAAGGACATAGAAAATTAAGTGATTAACCTCGGATAAAACCTTGATTAAATCCTTGATTTCCACCCATTGGAGGCATTTTTGGAGTAGAAGATGATGAAGATGAACTGCTATTTGAGTCATCACGCCCTTCTGATACATCCATACAAATTTTACGCCATTTTTCTACGGTTTCAACATATAAAGGAGCGAAAGCTCTTAATGCTGAAGAAACCGCGTACTCCATGTCAAGGGTGCAGTGCATAAGAATTAATTCTTCTTTAACTGCAACACCAACGCCACCACCAGCCATTTGACCGCCGAGCATTGACCCTTCTAACAACTTCTCGTATAGTCTTAAACGAGCTTTGTCGTCTCTTGGCAAGCCATCGAGTAAAGGAGAATATAAGTAAAGGCGCTTAGAATTTGGCTCATATGTTAAATGGAGAGAAAACTCATCGTCAATCCCCAAAATACACGTGTTATTTTCGTCAAATTCTAATCCTTCCAACCCTAACTCTTTACCAAATTCTTTTAGGTTGTCTTTTGCATTCTCTAGTGACATTTAAACCTCCTGAAGTAAAGCAGCCTAAATAGGCTATTTACTGCTTTTTACTTGTTTCTATTTTTTTTCTATCAGTCTATCACATGTAAGGTCATAGTCATTCAACCGTGTGATGATCTTTGTGAATATAATTAAACATGCTACACTGCGCTTAAAAAGTAAATCAATTTCCTCGTTGCTAAATCGAAATCTATGATAAAAAAGATTTTCATTCAATTTTTTTTACAATTTTTAATAAATCTAAAAAATATTATTGAAATTTAGCTTTCCTTCAATCTAGGCTTATTGTACTAAATGATACCATTACTCGACAAATTATATTAATTTGAAGCGATAAGTTTTTCAAAACCAGAGAAGATGCTGTAGAAAAAAATCTGGCAGAAAAATAAGATCAAGATTATTAAAGAGGCTAAACTTTTAAACCGCATAAAAGGGCTCCATGCAAAATCTTACTTCTTCTTCCCAAACTTTCAATGGATTTCCTTATCCTCTTGGAAATTGCCTCTTACAAAAAGGCACAAATTTTGCTATTTATATTAAAAATGCTAAACAAGTTTTTCTTTGTTTATTCAACGAAACTCAATTACAAACCCCTTTTCAAGAGATTGAGTTAGATCCTTTAAGAAATTGCACGGGAAATATTTGGCATATCCTTATTGAAAATCTACCGAATTTTACTTTGTACTCTTATCAATTGATTTTAAATACGGAAGATCAAAAAAGCCTTTCATTATTAGATCCTTATGCTAAAGCAGTGGCTAGTCCTCCAAGTTGGGGATCTCTGCACTCTTCAACTATGCCTTATTACGCCATGGGCAAAGTTGTCCACTCTACATATAATTGGGAAGATGACCATTTTCCTAAGATTGCCATAAAAGATTTAATTATTTATGAAATGCATGTAAGAGGATTCAGTCGACATCCGTCAAGCCAGGTGGCAAACCCGGGTACATTTTCAGGTGTTACAGAGAAAATTCCCTATTTAAAAAGTTTGGGAATCAATGCTATAGAAATTTTGCCTATTTTTGAGTTTAACGAATGTGAAACGTCACTTACCAACCCGACAACAAAAGAAAAACTCGTCAACTATTTCGGTTACTCCACAGTCAATTTTTTTTCTCCCATGAATCGCATGATGAGTCAAACAGCGGATGACAAAGGGCTAATTGAATTTAAAGACATGGTAAAAGCCTTACACAAAAATGGTATCGAAGTTATCTTAGACGTGGTTTACAATCATACTTTTGAAGGAAATGAACTGGGGCCAACTTTATCATTTCGTGGTCTTGATAAACATGCCTATTATATGATTGATGCAGAAAATAATTATTTAAACTTTTCTGGATGTGGAAATACCCTAAATTGTAATCATCCTGTTACTCTTCAAATGATACTAGAATCATTACGTTATTGGGTTGCTGAAATGCACATCGACGGCTTTCGTTTCGATCTCGCCTCTATTTTAGGCCGTGCAGAAAATGGAGCACCTTTACCTAATGCTCCTTTAATCGAAGCTATCTCTAAAGATCCTATTTTATCACAAACAAAATTGATCGCCGAAGCATGGGATGCAGGAGGGCTTTATCAAGTAGGAGGCTTTTATCCAGGTACACGCTGGTCGGAATGGAACGGAAAATATAGAGATATTGTCAGACGTTTTATAAAAGGAACCTCAGGAAATAAAACTGAATTCGCCACTTCTTTATCTGGTTCTCAAGATTTATATGGGTGGCGCGGCTCGCCAACTTGCAGTATTAACTTTATTACCGCTCATGATGGATTTAGCCTAGCAGATTTGGTCACCTATGACCAAAAACATAATTTGAATAATGGGGAAGAAAATCGCGATGGATTTGATTCTAATGATAGCTGGAATTGTGGGATTGAAGGTCATTCTAGCAATAAAAAAATTGTATTTTTACGAGAACGCCAAATTCGCAATTTCTTTTTAGCTTTAATCCTCTCCCAAGGCATCCCTATGATTATTATGGGAGATGAATATGCTCACAGTCGACACGGAAATAATAATACATGGTGTCAAGACAATGAATTAAATTGGTTTTTATGGAATCAAATCGAAAATAGAATGGGATTTCACCGTTTTGTAAAAGGTTTGATCCATTTCAGAAATACAGAACCTTTATTAAGACGAGAACATTTTTTAGGAGAACAAGACGTCAGTTGGCATGGAACAATGCCAAATACACCAGAATGGGAAAAAGACAATGGCTTAGTTGCCTTTAGTTTAAATATTCCTAATGAAGGGCCTCAACTCTATGCAGTTTTCAATGCCTTTCATGCAGCTGCAACAATTAACTTACCTCCCCTGAATCAAGGCTACATGTGGCAATGGGTTGTCAATACTTATAATCCTGCACCTGAGGATTATTTTGAAGAAGATCAACGCAAAAAACTAGAGTTTAATTCTATTCGCATTCCTGCCTACAGCGCTTATTTACTTAAAGCTGTGAAAATTCAAGAAAATATTTTTCCGCAACCGCAGCAGCTATAAAGAAAAAGAGAATTTTCATTAGACCTCTTACTTATTTATTATTAGTGCATGTTGATTGAGTTGATAAAGAATTTGAAGCAAATACTAAGGAGTTTTAATTACTTAGAACTCCTTAGTATAAATTTTTGTCAATACGAGTAATGCATGAGCATGATTGTAGTTCCAGGAAAGGCGCGTGCTAAAATTTGTGCAGCATGTGCACCATTTTGAGCCATTTCGTTCGCTTCTTTAAGCGAAATTTTAGAGACAGCTAAATCTTTTGCAGGTACTCCGGGCGACAAATGATCAAATTGCGCTGCAAAAGGCGTTGCCTGTTTATCATAGACTCCTGTGCGACTCATAATCATATAACGCGTTACATAGACTGCTTGGCTAATTTCATAAGGAACTATTTCTCTTCCTTTATAACCTATTTTTGTCGCATCAGCAGCCCAAAAAGAATTTCTAAGATTTAATGTTAAAAAATAGGAATTCGTACGCGTGACTATTGCCACAGCTGCTAAAACTTCAGGATGTAAATCCTGTCCAGGAAATTCAGCTAAAAACTGACTGACATAAGTTTCTATAGGTAATTGATTAACAATGCTAATTGTTCCACCAATATCATAAATATATGCTGAACCGTCATAAATATTGCCATTAATTACAATTTGAGAGGACACTTCGTCAGGCACAACCTTAATTTGATAAATACCAGGAAATGCTTCCCCCCATTTAATTCCATCATTCATGGCTTGAATTTCTCTACACTTGCCTACAAAACGAGAACTTATATGTGAATTTGAGTAGGGATCATATAAGCTATATTTACCTGTCACTTCAAAAGGAACTTTCTGTACATCATGTTCGATTAAAACGCGTATGCATGGCGGAGGCGGCGCTGTCTCTCCTCGAAAATTACTCACAATATTATTCCATACCCCACCTTGGAGTTCACATCCAAAAGACATTGCTGTTAGAAATAGTAGAAGTAGTCTCAACATTTTATCTCTTCTCCTTTTACTCAGATTTATCTATATTTCTTTGATTCTCAAATTTATTTGGAAATTGTTTTCCTAAATGCTTATAACCTAATTCTGTTACTTCTCTTCCTCTTGAGGTTCTTCGTATCAAACCTTGTAAAATTAAATAGGGCTCATAAACTTCTTCAATCGTCGAAGCATCTTCTCCCAAACACGCAGCGATGGCATTCACGCCAACAGGACCTCCGGAATAATGATCAATAATAATTAGAAGAATTTTTTTATCCATTTCATCTAAACCAATGTGATCAATTGCTAACATATTTAAGGCTTTATCAACGACATCTTGATCAATACGATTGTTGGCACGCATTTGCGCAAAATCTCTTACCCACCTTAATAAATGGTTGGCTACTCGCGGAGTCCCTCTAGAACGCCTACCTATTTCCCAAGCCGTTTTATCATCTAATTGAAAATTTAATAGACGACCTGTGCGTTGAATAATTTTCTGTAAAATCGCTGGATCATAATAGTCTAAACGACATGTAAAGGCAAATCGCGTTCTTAGTGGCTCTGAAAGAAGGCCTAAACGGGTTGTAGCTCCGGCCAAAGTAAATTTATTCAGTTTTACTTGAATACTTCGAGCACTGGGACCGCTATCAATTATGATATCTAATGAGAAATCTTCCATGGCTTGATAAAGATATTCTTCAATTGAACGATTTAGTCGATGAATTTCATCAATAAATAGCACGTCGCCTGTTTTTAAGCTTGTCAAAATACCTGCTAAATCACCGGCTTTTTCTATAACAGGTCCAGAACTGACAACTAAATTTCCACCCATAGCCTGGGCTAAAATATTAGCCAAAGTCGTTTTACCAAGACCTGGTGGACCACTAAAAAGACAATGTCCAAGCGTTTCCCCTCTTTGTTTAGCAGCTCCAATAAGCACTTCTAAACGATCACGCACTTGATCTTGCCCGATAAAATCATCAAGACATTGCGGTCTGATAGGAACTTCGAAAACCACATCCTCTTTAACTAATGCTGATTCTATAAAATTTTTTGCCATTTTAGGTATGCACTTAGAATTGTTTAAATATCGCAAGTATAGTTGTCAAATTAATTTAAAGCAAAACTTCCGTTATTATATTTCACTTATTTTTCTTAACAAAAAAAACAACAATTAATTTTTTAGATTTAAAATAGTGCGAATAGAATTTTTTCAATGCTAGCAATAAATAATAAAATTTTTCAAAAATTTTCTAAATAAAGAAAGCTGTTAATTTTTTTATTTTATGACTACCAAAAGTTTTATTAGGCTAATCTCTTTTGCGTTTCTTCTGTATAAGTTAAAAAAGCCGCTTTAATTTTTTCGTAATTTTCAGTATTGCCTTGAGAAATATTATCTAAATGATGTTTCATATGATTATCCAAGCTTTTCATCTCCTCCTTAAACCGATCATCACACAGGCGTCTCTTTGCTACTTGGCGAATAAAGTCGCGAGCTTTTTCAATTTCATTAGTTTGTGGCTCTTCTTTTTTGAGCTCCTCTATAAAAGTTGTATAGATTTCTGCCACTTCTCGATTTGTCTTATTTTCTAATCTTTTTTTAATAATCACAATGCTAATACAAATAAACAAAAAGCTTGTCATAACAATTAAAGGTAGAAAAGGAGTAATTAACAAGGGGATGGCTACTAAAGATATTAGACATGCTGTGGCAGTAAATGCAACAAAAATAAATCCATCTTTTAAATCTAAATTTTGAATATAATGTGTATGCAACGACTTGACTATCTGATTTTGACCAAAACTTCCGAAAATATTGCTTAAATGCCTTTTAGCCCAATTTGCTGCAGCAACTGAAGAATCAACGATGCGTCTTGGCATTTGATGAAGGTAGTCAACTATATCACAGGTAAAATCTTGAAGTCGAGCAATAGTCATTGTCATCTCACATATAAATTTGAATAATAATAAACTATAACAATTCCTGTTTTATTATGAAATTTCTTTTAGATTTATTTAGTTTAACACTTCTGCGCTTAAAGTTTATTTTTTTTCAATATTGTAATTATTTTAAGATTGTTCAAAAATATTATATCCATTTCAAATTTTTTAAAATTGATAGTTATTTACTCTTACTTTATTTCTTTCAAAATCCTTTTAAGATTAGTAAAAAATTTTTAATGAGTAGAAATGAAAGTGAAATTTATACGTATGGTGAAACACCACTAACCGCTTTACAAATGATTATGGAGAAATGTCAACTCACAGCTGACGATGTGATTTTTGAGCTAGGTTGTGGGCGTGCAAGAACATGCTTTTGGTTAAATTGTTTTACTTCCTGTCGCGTAATAGGAGTAGATTTTGTTCCTGAATTTATTCATAAAGCGAAGCAAGTTAAAGAAAGATTTCAGCTTCAAAATTTAGAATTTCGCTTAGAGGACTTTTTGAAAACAGATTTAGATGCAGGCACAGTTTTTTATCTCTATGGCATATGTTTATCTGATCCACACATAATAAAACTCGTGAAACGCTTTAAAAAACTCCCTGCAGGTGTGAAATTTATTACAATGAGTTATTCTTTAAATGAATATCATGCGCAAGGCAACTTTTTTAAAATCCTTGAGGTTTTAGAGTTGAAATTTCCGTGGGGAATAGGCACAGTTTATATTCAAGAAAAGATCTAAATAGAAAAGGGCAAATTAAAAAATTTACCCTTAAAAAATTTTGCTCAATCAATATTAATTAGTAAGTGATCTGAAAGCTTCATGCACGAGATCAAAATATCTATCAATAATTCTAGCAATCTCATCTCGCGTTTGCTGCGCGTCTTGCTTACCTGTAGAGTAACGATTGACTTGCTCATCATATTGTTTAACCATATGATCATAAGCCGTATGTTCTGACTGTAAAACTTTCTCTACCTGACTGTTAGCTGCTCGTGCACCGATAGCAGTTCCTGCAGCAATTGCTTTTACCAATCCTCCACCAGCGAGTATATTGGCAACCTCTGCACAACACTCTGTACTCGACAAAAATAGTCCCAGCATTTTGTTGTATGTCTCAATTTTTTTCTCTACAACATTGTTCATTTCTTTTTGAGCAATACGCTTAAATTCCGAATTAATCTTTTTATCTATCACACTCATACGTGTTGTAACCAGATACACGCCAAGCATAATCAAATCGAGGCTTAAGCCTTTCATTTTTTTTACAAGGGCTGGGTCCACTTCTCTAAGTATATCGTTAAACCTTTCACGAAAGTCGCTTTCATCAATTTTATTAGGTGATGAATAGGTAGGCACATCGGTAGGTGTTAATAATTCTATTTCTGCCATAACTGACTCCATTATTTATTTTATCTTTTTATAATTTTTTCACAGGCTCTAAATTGATCTCGTAATATTTTCCCCATGACTTTGATACTATCATCGTCTTGACCAATAGTTTCCAATCGTTTACTTGCATCATTCATAAAACCTTTTGAGACTTTCATGGTATGATCTAGGCCTGTTAATTTTGCTGAGCTCTTATTAGAACTATTTTTGTAATAAACTTTTCCAATAGTTGCTACCACAGACACAACAGCACTGGACACAGCAACTAAAGGCAGTGTAAAACCAAACACAGCAGCTACGCTCGCAACTCCCCCTGCTAAAATAGCCAGATTCTGTACAGTTTTGAATTTTGCCTGTAAGTTCTCATCTTTTTTTAAAACGTTTTTAATCTCTTTTAAAAGCTTTTGACGATAAGCTTGCATTTTTTGAAACTGCTCAAAATCATCTAAGCCAATGATAGCGGCTTCTTTAGCAAGTTCTCCTTGTATCATCATCACAATTGACATGATTTGATACATTGATTTATCACTTAAGCCACCAAGCTCTTTAAAAATCTCTTGATTGCTTAAAGGGCTATCAGAAACAGACAATTGCGGCAATTTGAAATTTTTCAGATTCAAAGGCAGGGAGGGCGGAATTTCTAAACAAGGTGCAAAATTTACTACATGAGTTTTGGAGGCATTTTTATCTATCCCGGAAAAAGAATCTGTTTTTTTTCCAAGTTTGAGTAAATTTTTTAAAAGTTTAAATAAACCTAAGCGTTCTTTTTTCTGTTGGATTTCTGGCAAATTGATCTGATTATTTCCAAATACTTGATCAATTGTCTTTGCCGTAGAAGGAATCTTATATTCAACAAATTCTTCAATTTCCTCTACAGGATGTATAAGATAAGAGTCTGCCCTGTTCTTTAAATAGTCTGTTGAGCCTGATAATCCGTTTGACATAAGTTTCCTTAATGATTAGCAGTTAATTTCTTTTTCTTTTTCCAACGCTCGTGCATAAACGCGATGTGATGGATAATTTTCTTATCATTCACTGCTCTTTTCTTAGCCAACGTCAGTATTTCAAAACCTTGCTCCGACTGTTTCATAGCAAAATGGCAGTCGGCTATGTGCACATATAAATAAGCATCTGGAGATTCACCTAAAATATTTTGCGCGTGGTGATAGCATAATAAAGCATCTTGATAATTTTTTTTCATTTGCAGACAGGCTCCAAGCCCTTTCCAATAGTGGATATTTTCCGGCTTTAATTTAGTCAGCAGGCGAAAAAAAGCATCTGCATCTTCATAATATTTATTTTGATAATAAACATAGGCCATATTGTGCAAATTTTCAATTTTCTTTGCAGATATTTTTTTTAAAACAGCCTCTTGAAGCACATCAAAATGCTGTTCCACTGAAAATTCAATAGAATCCTCTAAAACGGGCTTTAATTCCTTAGCTATCATAAAACACCCAAAATTAACGACTAAGTTTATCAATAGAAGACTTATTATTACGCTCTGTATTTTTTAACAAAAGATTAGCTAAAGTCAACCAATGATCAGCGGCTTGGATTAACTTTTGCATTTTTTGAGTTTCCATTTTGTTATCATTAGAAAGCTCATCTTCAGTTAATAACAAACTTTCTTTTAAAAAATCACGGTCTATAGGAGTAAACTGCAATTTATTTTCATCAAAATCTATCCCTAATTCTTTAGCCACTTTCAGTTTTTCTTGAATATCTGGATGTTCTCTGATATCTAACCCTTCTTCCGTAGATAACTTATTAATTGCTTGTAGTATTTGATGAATGAACTTAATTTTTTCTTGTCGTTGAGAAATTTCAGCTCCTTTTTCAGCGACATCATCTTTCAGCTTACCTGCTTGTTTTGTAAAAATCAAAAGTCCGTACAAAGCCAGAGTCGTGTTTGGAGAAGGTTCGTGCAAATCTATTGGATTATTATTATCTATAGTTACAGAATTTGAAAAAAATTGTTCTGACATCGTTCACCTCTTACTTTTTTGTTTTTATTAACCTAAATGGAACAATCCTTGATCTTTTCCCACATTCTACCAGATCAACCTCTATTGTGCAAATAGGATCAAATTTATATATTTTCTTTATATAAAGATTAAAAAAATAATAATTTAAGAAATATCCACTTTTCTGTTTTACATTATTAAAATTATTTAAATAGGAGAAAATACATTAATTCAAGTTCAAATTAAGTCGCTTATAACAAAAATTAAGGTTTTAAAAAACTTTAGTTTTTTAAGGAGATAAAATTTATAAACAGGCGCAATTAGTAATTAAAAAATGAGCTAATCACTTTGGCGACCAATATGTACATAAGTGTTGAGAGGACATCATTAAAAGCAGTGACAATCGGACCCGAGGCAACTGCGGGATCGACACGAAATTTAGCAAAAAAGAATGGAGAAAGCGTACCTAATAGTGTAGCCATCATACACGCTCCGAACAAACCAAAACTTACAATTGCTCCAAGCATGAGGGGCTGTGTTCCCATTACCTGAACATCAAAGCGATTAAGTAAATAAACAAACACTCCACAAAAAATTCCAAAAACGACTCCGATGAGCAAACCAATACAAAGTTCACTCAGTACCGCAGCTTTTCTTGTGCCTTGCGATAATTCCCCGGTGGACATACTACGAACTAGAACGGTACTGCATTGAATGCCCACATTTCCCGACATACCGGCAATGAGTGGGACAAACAAAGCAACAAAATTGAACCAATGTCGATCTTTAAAATAAGAGAGTGCACTTGCTGTTACAAAGCCTGCGCATAAGGTAACAATTAGCCAAGGAGCACGGCCTAAGAAGCGTTGAAAAGTGGGTTGATGCTCGCTAATATCTTCAGTTGTACCTGCTATATTGGCAATAGTTTCATCGGCAATTTCTTCGAGAGCTTCTACAACTTTTTCATAGGTAATAACCCCATGCAACCGTTCATCATCATCTATAACAGGTAGAGCAGGAATTCGATAACGTTCCACTAAGTCAACCACTTCATCTCTAGAAGCATCTGCATGAATTTTATGGAGAACAGGTTTCATGACCTGCCTAATTGCTACATAAGGAGGATTGACAATTAAATTTCTAGCAGGAACAAATCCCACAAGTTCATCATTATCACTTAGTACAAAAATACGACGAGTCAAATCAATTCCTGGATTGTCCCTAATGACATTGGCAACTTCACCTATAGTTGTATTCAAATGAAAAGCAAAAAATTCATTAGTCATTAAACGACCAGCGCTATTGGAATCGTGCTTATAAAGCTCACGAATACGCGCAGCGCGTTTATGATCCATCAGCTCCAAAACTTTTTTTAAGCGTCGATTCGATAAATCATCAAGCAGCCAAACAGCTTCATCTAGAGGCATTTTATCAAGTAAAGTCCGAATTTCTTGGTCATCAATTTGAGAAAAAATAGCTGCGCGTGTGCTACTTCCCGTGTTGGTCATGAAAATAATCTTGGCATTCAAATCTGGGAGATTTTCATAAACAACTGTTCTTGCAGCACGAGGTAGCCTGATAACAGCATGTGCAAGATCGACAGGATCATATTCTAATGCAATTTTAGTGACTTCATGCAACATGAGTTGAGTGGAAGGTTGATCAAAAGCCTGTTCTAATTTTTCTTTTAAAACATCGTCTAATTGACTCGTGCGAGAATCCATCATGTTACCAATGCTTACTTCATCCTCTTCGTTTTCTTCATTGACATTGGATAAGTGACGATTCATATTTAAATTTCAATCCTAATAAAACAACTCATTTTTAAATAAATTTCCGATAAACTAATAAGTTCGGTGTAGATTAGGTTAACAAGAAAAAAGCTAATTCTCAAGAAAAAATAATTATCAATTTAAAATTTGTTTAACCTTGATTAAAAATTCATAAATTATTAAACTAACTTTAAAATCATTAAAACTTTAATTTAAGACAGGACTATGTATTCACCAGACAAAATTCGTAATATTGCAATCATCGCCCATATTGACCATGGCAAAACAACTTTAATGGATGCGTTATTGAAACAGTCGCATGTATTTCGTGAAAATCAGCAAGTTCGCGAGCGTGTCATGGATTCGTATGACCAAGAACAAGAGCGTGGAATCACTATTTTCTCTAAGCACACTTCTATTCACGTAGATGACTACAAAATTAATATCATTGATACTCCGGGCCATGCTGACTTTTCTGGTGAAGTAGAACGCGTTTTAGGTATGGTTGACTCAGTGCTTTTATTGGTAGATGCTCAAGAAGGTCCAATGCCACAGACACGTTTTGTGTTATCAAAATCTCTTAAAATGGGTTTGAGACCGATCGTTGTCATGAATAAAATTGATAGACCGCACGTGGCTCCTGATCGTGTTTTAGATGAAACTTTTGATTTATTTGCTGAATTAGGTGCAACAGATGCACAACTTGACTTCCGCTATTGCTATGCATCGGGTCTTTCTGGTTTTGCCATGCAAAATCTAGATGATCCAAGAGTTGACATGCGTCCTCTTTTTGATTTAATCATTAAAGCTGTGTCGGCACCTGCAGGTAAGTTTGACAATCCTTTCTTAATGCATGTGGCGACTGTCATGTATGATGACTATGTGGGCCGCCAAGCTTGTGGACGTATTTTAAATGGAACGGTTAAGAAAGGTCAAACAATCATTCACGTAGACGAGCATGGCGTAGAAAACCGCTGCCAAATAACAAAAATTGAAGGTCATCTTGGTCTAGAAAAAATTGAAATGGATGAGGCGGGAGCGGGAGACATTGTGATCATTTCCGGTATGCCACAAGTCATTATTGGAGATACTCTTTGCGATCCTAAAAAAATTGTAGTATTGCCACGTATTAAGTTGGATGAGCCGACGGTATCTATCGACTTAAGTGTAAATAATAGCCCATTTGTGGGGCGTACCGGTAAACACGTGACAATGAACAAAATTCGTGAACGTTTAGAAAAAGAAAAGCGAGCGAACATTTCTTTAAAAATTGAAGACTTTTCTGATCTTGACTACGTTACAGTTTCGGGCCGTGGCGAATTGCATTTAGCTGTTTTAATTGAAGCGATGCGTAGAGAAGGGTACGAGTTTAGTTTATCAAAACCTCGCGTTATTATTAAAGAAATCGATGGCGCCAAACACGAACCAATCGAGCGTGTCCATGTCGAAGTTCCGCAAGATTACGCGGGAATTGTTATTGAAGAACTTTCAAGACGTCGTGGTGAACTTCAATTATTAGATACTGACGAACATGGAATTACTGCAATAGACTTCTTAATTCCAATGCGTGGATTAATGGGTTACCGTAACGAGTTCTTAACTGTTACGCGTGGATTGGGTATTTTAACTTCAGTATTTGAAAACTTCGCACCTTGGAAAGGTCAAATTCCTGGACGCCTACGTGGTGTATTAATTTCTAATGCTCTTGGTAAAACTAGCGGTTACGCCATCTTCAATTTACAAGATCGGGGCGTTTTGTTTGTCACACCAACAGATGATGTTTATGAAGGAATGGTTGTTGGCGAAAACACGCGCGATAATGATTTGATTGTTAACGTAATTAAAGGAAAACAGCTGACAAACGTTAGAGCATCAGGAACTGATGAAAACATTGTTTTAATCCCCGCACGTCGCTTTACTCTGGAACAAGCAATCGATTACATTCAAGATGACGAACTTATTGAAGTTACTCCTGCTTCAATTCGTATGCGTAAAAAGTTTTTAACTGAAAACGAACGCAAACGTTTTGCTCGTCACGACTAAAAGCTTTTAAACTTTTAGTTTTTGAAGATAATTTTTTAAAAGCCTCAGAATTTTTCTGAGGCTTTTTTGTTTTTTTAATGAGCGGAATCTATTTAGAATTTTATTCATTAAGCACTCCTTATACCAAACCCAAGAAATAAAAGCATAAATTCATGCAAGATAATGAGGCTGATTTTGACAATCGTTTCGAAGTTGATAGTCTTAACTATCAATGAGAAACGATTGATCAAAAGATGCCC
>Ga0105045_10000800_pt1 | contig 24288 bp, 21 predicted proteins | sample MAT02_FD_78089 | JGI IMG/M metagenome (GOLD analysis project Ga0105045, IMG submission 78089) | Freshwater microbial communities from Lake Fryxell liftoff mats and glacier meltwater in Antarctica - MAT-02 (megahit assembly) | ecosystem: Environmental > Aquatic > Freshwater > Ice > Liftoff... | reverse complement strand
CGGCGTTGCTCCGCCCGGTTGATAACCACCACGTTCCCTTTCACTATGTAGAGGTTTCGGGCATTGTCGAAGCGGCCTGAATCGGAGCGCAGCGTGGTGACAACCTGCCCGCTGCTGGGATCGAAGAACTTGATGTTGACCGTGTCGGGAAAAACCTTATCCTCATTCTGATAGCGGTATTGAAGCGGCGTTTCCACCTCCACCCGCTGCTGGCCCTCTTCGCTGTAGAGTAGCCGTACATCGAAGATTTCCTCCAAAGGTCCGTTGTACAACGCTACCTCGGGATCAGGCTTCTCCGCGCAGCCAGTAAGGCACAAAGTTACTATGAAGGCACAAAGGAACACAGTCGGAACGCTACGCCAGACTAAGCCTAAGAGACCTCTAACCAGTCCAATAACTAAACCATTAAACATCAATTAAACGATTCAACAATTCAACGATTTAACAATTCAACATTCTAGTCGATTCTCACTTTCGAGAACCACGAATTATCCACCAGCGTGATACCCAGCACCACTTTTCCGTAACGCTCCTCAATACCTTGGTTAAGGATGGATCCGCGCTGTCCGGCAATGAAGGAGAGCGTAAAGGAGTTAGACGAGTTGCCGTTTTGACCCACCGGAAAAGTACCGCCGAACGAAAGACTGGTATCTTTTAGCTTCGTGCCGCCGGGACTGTAGGGCAGTGTGCCGCTACTGAAACCGAGCCGGTACTCGATTTTCTTGAAATAGCCCGCGCTGGCGGCTAGTTTGGGGATATACTCCAACCCAAGGTGAATGCGCCCCGCATCGATAAGGCCATTGTTGCTGCCTTCAAAGCTCCGGTATTCCGACCAGTTCTGCCGCGAGTAGTCCACGTTCAGCGTCAGCTTATAGGGCCATTCCAAGCTGGCGCCCACGCGGTACTGCGTCGGCAGCCGGATGCTGCCTTTGGCGTTATTGAACAGCGTGTCGGGGAGGCCGACGATGGCGCCGTTGTTGGTCAGCTCGAAAGCCGTTGTCTGCCGGGAATTTAAGTTGGTGCCAAAGCTGTACGTTCCGCCGAGGTTGAGATTGAGCCTGTTGTCTTTTTGGAGAGGGATTCTTACTGCCGTACCGGCCCGAAAGAAAAAATCGGCATAGCTGTTGCGTTCGGTGCGGCTCACCAGGTAGTCGGCGCGGTCGCCGATGAGCAACTGCGACTCGGAAGCCCGGCGCACGTTGCCGAAGAGGTAGGACGATTCCAGCCCGACGCTGACGTACTTGCCGAGTTGGAAAGCGTTGTTGAACGACACCTGATTGATTGCGCCCTTACCCGAATAAAAGTAATAGGTATCATAAATGGTACCCGCCACTTTGCCGCTGGTGCGGCTCTCGAAATCGACGAAGCTGTACGGTTTCAGGCTTAGGCCCGTTGACCAGCGCTTGCCCGCCGGGAGCGACAGCGCCAAGTAGCCAAGATTGGCCCCGAAGTCGCGCTGCGAGGCCGTGGAGGATTTGATTTCCTTATACTGGCCGATGGCTCCAAACTCGAAGGTGGTGTACCGGTTGCGTACCCACAGGGCCGGGTTGAGGTTGTTAATGTGAATGCCGTTGCTGGTGCTGACCCCCGCGCCGCCCATGCCCTGATTGGTGGAGAACGCATCGCTGTACGGCTCGCCGACGCCCAATACCGTGTAGGGCGAATTACCTAGGCCCTGCGCATGAATATTTGGAAGATAACTTACTGAAATTATTGCCCCCAACAGTAGGACCGTAATTGACTTATAGTTTTTGTAAATCGACATTATAGTTTAAAATACGGTTCAATCCAATGAGTACCAGCTCCGGCACTACCGAAATCGGTAGTTGGAACTTACCTACAAAATACGGCGCGTCACCGCCGCAGAGTACCACCCGACAATCGGGTGCGGTAGCGCGGTGGGCCGCCACAAAGCCATTCAATTCGGCGGCTAAGCCGTTCATTACACCACTCAGCATCGACTGACGAGTGCTTTTCCCTACTAGGGGCACCTCCATTGCCGGCTCGACGAGTGGAAGCCGCTGGGTAAACGAATGCATCGCTTTGAATCGCATACGCATTCCCGGCGAAATAGCCCCGCCCTGAAAGTGTCCCGCCCGATCCACGAAGTCGTAAGTGATGCAGGTGCCCATGTCAATCACCAAGCGATCTTGGTTCGGGAACACTTCCACCGCGCCCACCGCCGCCGCAACGCGGTCGGCCCCCAAGGTAGCTGGCGTATCGTACTCTTTTACGATGGGTACGGGCGTTTGGCTGCTTAGAGTCAGAATCGGTACGTTTGGTTGGAACCAGTCGCGGATTTGATTGACCTCGTGACTGACCGACGAAAAAATAACCCGATCGACGGGCGAAGAGCGCAAGGCTTCCAGCAGTTCAGGGAATGTCAGCCTCGATTCGTGACGCTGCAATTCATCGCCCTCGAACCAGCCGACTTTGGAAAAAGTGTTGCCTGCGTCCACCACTAGGTTCATAATGCCGCAAAAGTCCCCTTTTATTTGCATATAAACTAACTGGCGGTAAAAGGAATTGCGGTTAGCATCGTCGTCAAAGCAGGTTTTGCCAACGAATTAATCTTTGAAAAATGAGAAGGTTGGAACAAAAAGTGCGCGATTTTGATTTATTGGTACAGCACTGCGCGTTAACCTTCGGTTGCTTCCGCTATTTTTCCATTTGCAAATTGGGTTCGGCGCCAATAGTCGATCTTTTCGGATCGGTTTTGGGGCCATTTCCCTAGCAAAAAGAAAAGTGCCGTGAATTGTAATTTGGTGAAATTGCGTTATTATTGCAGCCGATTCGAGCCTTTGCCATTCTCAAGCCATCAGATTGACCCTTGCGTGGATTATCCCAGGGTTGCCCCAACTTCCTTACCGTATTCGCTCCTGAATGCCCCGTCTTTTGGGTCGATGTGATTTCCTACAAGCTTTGTTCCTACCAATCATTCTCTCAAAATAATCAATACCACCCACTTACCCGGTAAAGTTCTTCTTTACCCATCCATTCCCCTATGCTTACAATTGATGAATTGAATTTGAAACTCCTCTCGGAGCTGCGCACCATTGCGGAAAAATTCGACGTGAAAGACTACGGCAAACTTTCTAAGAAGGAACTCGTGTATAGAATCCTTGGTCAGCAGGCCGTCATGCCAGGTGAAGCGGCGGCTGCTGAAATTGAGGCACCTGCCGTGGCCGAACCCAAAAAGAAGCGTACCCGTCGCCCCGCATCGGCAGACAACGAGAGCGAAAGCAGCGAAGATAAAGCAGACGAGCCAGCCAAAACCCCAGCCCGCCGTAAGGTGACCGCCAGAATTTCGTCGCGCACGGTGAAGCCGGAGACCAAAGCCGAACCCCAGGCAGTTGCCGTTGAGGAAATCGCCGTCGAGGAATCCGTTGAGAATTCCGATGCTCCCGTGAATTTTGAGGTAGCACCCCCCGCCGTAACAACCGAAATGACTAAGCGGAAAACAAACCCGAATAAGGGGAAGGAGCAAGATTCGAGCAGCGATTCCAATGAGGAGGCAGAAAGCAAGAGTGCCGAAGAAATAGACAATGCTTCCCGTCCCAAAAATAATGATCGCCAAGGTAATAACGATCGTCAGCCGACCCAAGCCCGCGAGGATCAAACCAATAAGATAAAGCGCAACTACAACAACTACGTGCGCGAGTTCGATGGGCTGATTACCAATGAAGGCGTGCTGGAAATCATGCAGGACGGCGGCTACGGCTTCATGCGCTCGGCGGACTACAACTACCTCGCCAGTCCCGACGATATCTATGTTTCGCCTTCTCAGATTAAGCTCTTTGGCCTGAAAACGGGTGACACCGTCAAGGGAGCCATCCGCCCGCCCAAGGAAGGCGAGAAATACTTCGCCCTGCTGCGCGTGGAACTCGTCAACGGCAAGACGACCGAGGAAATCCGCGACCGGGTGCCGTTCGAGTACCTGACGCCGCTTTTCCCCGAGGAGCGGCTCAACCTCAGCACCCGCCCCGACCAGTACTCCACGCGGGTACTCGACCTGTTCGCCCCCATCGGCAAAGGCCAGCGCGGCATGATCGTGGCCCAGCCCAAAACGGGTAAGACGGTGCTGTTGAAAGAAATCGCCAACGCCATTACGCGCAATCACCCGGAAGTGTTCCTGATCATATTATTGATCGATGAGCGTCCCGAAGAAGTGACCGATATGCAGCGCAGCGTGCGGGCCGAGGTGATTTCCTCGACCTTCGACGAGCAGGCCGACCGCCACGTGAAAGTAGCCAGCATCGTGCTGGAAAAAGCCAAGCGGATGGTCGAGTGCGGTCACGATGTGGTCATTCTGCTCGACTCGATTACGCGTTTGGCGCGGGCCTACAATACGGTGGTGCCTTCGTCGGGCAAAATCCTCTCCGGTGGTGTCGATGCCAACGCCTTGCACAAGCCTAAGCGCTTCTTCGGCGCGGCGCGTAACGTGGAGAAAGGCGGCTCATTGACCATCATCGCCACAGCCCTAATCGACACCGGCTCCAAAATGGACGAAGTTATTTTTGAAGAGTTCAAAGGCACGGGTAACATGGAGCTTCAACTTGATCGCAAGCTGGCCAACAAGCGCGTTTATCCTGCCATCGACGTCATGGCCTCCGGCACGCGTCGCGAAGATCTGCTGCTGGATAAGGAAACTTTGCAGAAAGTCTGGATTCTGCGCAAGCACATGTCGGATATGAACCCAATGGAATCAATGGATTTCATTCTTGACAATATGAAAGGAACACGCAACAATGAGGAATTCCTAATCTCAATGAATCGGTAATTTTTTTATTATCGCATAAAAAGCCCGCTTTTCTTAGAAAAGCGGGCTTTTATTTTGATTAGACAAAATAAAAACGGTGCTTTAAACAATATATTTCCCTCTTTGGAGTGACATTCCACTAGTCTGTACCGTCAGAAAAGCCACCCTAACCTCCGCAAAATACTATGTCAAGCAACAATGCACCTTGGTGGATCGTCCTGTTCGTCTGGATGGGCCTGGCTACCTACTGGCACACCTGCCAAATTAAAGCTCTCTGTTATGAAGCCTCGCCAGTAAACACTGAGGCGGCAGTAGCGGTGCCGACGGTTGAGCCGCTTTACATCACCGACGGCAGTAGCCTGGATCTGCGGGCCAATGGCAATTTCGGCTTTGCGAAGTCTGGGGCCGAGGCCAACATGAGCCGCGTCCGCGCTGAAATGGATTCGTTGGCGGCTTACTTGGCAGTTAATTCTGGCAAGCGCTTGAATATAGTCGGCTACTATTCGTCCCCTGAGACCAACTCCACGACTTTTCCTGACTTAGGCATTGCCCGCGCCGAGGGTATCAAGGCGTATTTGGTGAGTCAGGGGGCTGACGCTGAAATGCTCACCACCAGTAGCCAACTCATGGACGACCTCGTATTCAGTCCCGATTCCATGCGCGGTGGTATAGCCTTCAACATCAAGGATCCGCTGCCCAATTCGGAAAAAGACTTGGCCAACGCTCAAAAATTCGAGGGTGTTTTCAAACCGATGGATTTGTACTTCCCTACTGGTAGCGCGAGCTACATCAAGACTGATGCCAACCAGCAATTCGTCGGAGAAGCCCAGAAGTATCTGGCCGCTAATCCTGATAAAAAGCTTCTTCTGACTGGCCACACCGATGACGACGGCAACGAGGCCATGAATTTGACACTCTCGCGTCAACGGGCCGAAAGAGCGAGAAAGCAACTCGCCAGCACAGGAATCCCCGCCGATCAACTCGCGATTGACGGTAAGGGCGAAACCCAGCCGAAGGAATCCAACGATACCCCCGAAGGCCGCCGCGCCAACCGCCGGGTAGATATCGTAGTACAATAATAGTTGTTGAATTGTTGATTTGTGTAATCGTGTAATTGATGTTTTCTGTTGAATTGTTTTTTCAAGCGTTTGACGATCAACTCACTTATCAGCAAAATTGCTTAAGTCCACGATTCAACAACTAACCAATTAAACATCAATTCAACAAATCAACGATTACGCATTTCAACAAAAAAGTATGTTTGACTTAAATCCCCTTGAAAACCCCAACGCCTGGTGGCAGCACGTATTGATGCTAGTAATAGCAGGCGTTATTGGCTACATCATCGGCTACCGCAGTCGGCGTGTCCTGATCGTGGAACTGGAAGACGAACTCGCGGGGCTGGACTCCCAACTCGACGAGTGCCAACGCACCACCATTCCCGCTCCGGTTGTCGCTCCGATAGCTGCTATCACCCTCGAGGAGGAAAAGCACGCGTCGCTCACCGTAACGGAAATCCCCATTGTACTGGCTCCCGAGCCAATGGATACGATTATTGTCCCCGCTGTCGATCTGCCAGTGGTGCCCCCGAAGCACGACAATCTGAAATTGGTGGAAGGGATTGGCCCAAAAATCGAAGAATTGCTCAATAAAGAGGGAATTGTCACCTTCAGGGATCTGAGTGAGGCCAGCTTCGAGCGGCTGACCGACATTTTGAGGGCTGCCGGAACGCGCTTCCAGATGCACGACCCCGAGTCGTGGCCTCAACAGGCCGAAATGGCCGCCGACGGCAGGTGGGACGAACTCAAAGCTTGGCAAGACGAAATGAACAAAGGTCGAATTTCTTAAAACTCATCCCCTGCCTACTATGCTTTTCTTACAACTCGATCCTCTGAGCCGCCCCGTGGCAATCTCAGAAATATTGCTTCTACTAGCTCTAGCGGCCTTCGTGAGTTGGCTGCTGGCGCGAATGATTCTGTCGGGCCGCATCAACGGCCTCCGCGCATCCATCGCCGAGCGCCAAGCCGAACTGGAAGACTGCCGGGCCAGTCCGTTTGTGACGGCACCCGTGGGAGTAGCCGCTCCGGTTGTCAGCAATTTTGCGACTCCTGTTGCTCCTGTTATGCCCGTTCCCGCCCAAACCATCAGGGTGGCTGCCGTGCCGCCCATCCAATCGGCGGCGGATAACCTGAAACTGGTCGAAGGCATCGGCCCGAAGATTGAGGAATTGCTAAATGCCGACGGCATCCGCACTTTCGCCAAACTAGCCGCTACCAATCCGCAGCACATTTCCGCTCTGCTCGACGCCGCCGGGGCACGTTTCCAAATCCATAATCCCGAAACCTGGCCCCAGCAGGCCGCCTTGGCCCGAGATGGTAAGTGGGAGGAATTGAAGGTTTTGCAGGAAAAGTTGACGGGAGGGAGGGGTTAGTGGAGAGTCGAGACGGGGCCGTCTCGACTCTCCACTCCCTACAAACCTTCCACCGTCCTTTGCACGAACGTCGTCAGCGCCTTGCCGCTCAGCATTCCCTGCGCCAGCAGCGCTAGATCGTAGGCTTGCTTGGCCAGCGTCTTTTGCTGGGCTTCATCCTCAGTATCCAGTATTTTCTGGGTCAGTGGGTGGTTGGCGTTGACCGAAACGGTGTACATCATCGGCATATTGCCAAACATCGAGGGCTGTCCTGAGCTTGCCTGCATATCCGTCATGCGGCGCATGAACTCGGGGAAGGTAATGACCACGGGAAGCTCGTCGGTCGGCATCGCCTCCACCTGCACGGTCGCCATTTTGGAGCCGATCAGCCCCTCGTACAGCGTTTTGGCTTTTTCCTTCTGCTGGTCGGACAGGACGCTTTCCAGCGTGATGTCCTTCTCGATCAGCCTGTCCACTGGGTCGGCATCCACGCGCTTGATGTTGACTTTTTCGAGTTTTTGCTCCAAAACGCCGATAAAGTGCGAGTCGATGACCTGGTCGAGAACCAGCACGTCGTAGCTGCGCTTTTTGGCGGTTTCCACGAAAGCATCCTGCTTCTCGGCATCATTGGTGTAGAGCCAAATTTGCGTGTCGTTCTTGTCGGTTTGGTTGTCCTTGACCGCCTCGCGGTACTCGTCGAAGGTGAAGTATTTGCCCTCGGTGTTTTTCAGGAGACAGAAGTCCTTGGCTTTCTCGTAAAATTTGTCGTCGCTGATAACGCCGTACTTCACAAACAGCCCGATGTCGTCGAACTTCTTCTCAAAACCCTCGCGATCGTTCTTGAAAATTTCGGAAAGTTTATCGGCCACCTTCCTCGTGATATAGCCATTGATTTTCTTGACGTTACTATCGGCTTGCAGGTAGCTGCGCGACACGTTGAGCGGAATGTCGGGCGAGTCGATAACACCGTGCAGAAGTTGCAGGAAGTCGGGGACGATGTCCTTCACCTCGTCGGTGATGAACACTTGGCGGCTGTACAGCTTGATTTTCTCACGCTGCATCTGGAAATCGTTCTTCAACTTCGGGAAGTACAGCACGCCCGTCAGGTTGAAAGGGTAATCCACGTTCAGGTGAATCCAGAACAGCGGGTCTTCGCTGTAGGGATACAGCTCCTTGTAGAAAGTCAGGTAATCCTCGTCCGTCAAATCCGCCGGATTCTTCGTCCAGATCGGGTTAGGGTTATTGATGACCTTTCCCTCAAACTCGATTTCGACGGGCAGGAACTGACCGTATTTTTCCAGAATTTCGCGCAGACGGTGTTCGTTCAAAAACTCCTCCGAATCGGGCGCGATGTGCAGAATCACATCCGAGCCGCGCTCGGTGCGCTCAGCGGGGCCGATCTCGAATTCCGTGGAGCCATCGCACTCCCAACGCACGGCCTCGGCGCCTTCTTTGTAGGATAGCGTGACGATTTCTACCTTTGAAGCCACCATATAGGCCGAGTAGAAGCCCAGGCCGAAATGGCCGATGATGTTTTCCTTGCTGCCTTCCTTGTCTTTGTATTTCTCGACAAACTCGGTGGCCCCGGAAAAGGCGATTTGGTTGATGTATTTCTTGATTTCGTCGGTTGTCATGCCGATGCCCCGGTCGCTGACGGTGATCGTTTTGGCCTCTTTGTCGAGTTTAACGCTAATTTTAAGCTCGCCCAACTCGCCGTTGAACTCGCCGTAAGCGCTCAACTGCTTCACTTTCTGGGTGGCGTCCACGGCGTTGGAAACCAATTCCCGCAAAAATATCTCGTGGTCGGAGTAGAGGAATTTTTTGATGATCGGGAAAATATTCTCGGTATGAATACTGAGGGTTCCCTTTTCTGATGCTACTGCTTCCATGTTGTCTTTATTTACTTGGTTTTTGTTTAAGTGTTATGATAATACTAGCCGCCCGAAAATTGCGTTCCATTACCAAAAAAATCGCCCTCGCTGACAGATTGACAGCACCAGTATCCTTTAATGATTCATCGGTTGGTATCTGAGAAGCATTTTAACTAATATTGCACGACCAAAATTTTTCTCTTGAAAAAATGAAACTAGCCAAATCCCCCTTCTTAATTCTTTTATTATCAGTCTGTTTGGCCGCCTGCGCCCCCAGCACGGTGCCTTTCACCAACTTCACCGTCTTCACCGAGGATTTGCGAGGGACTCTGGAAAGCGCGGGCATTTCCCTTTCCAAGGTGCAGTTCTACAACGACAAGCCCATTACAATCAAGCGGGAGGGAACCAACGCCAACGACATCAGCGTGGACGCTGAGGGGCAAATCAGTATTCAGAATGGCAAGACGGTGCAAACCATCAACGTGCGCCCCTTCACGCCAGGCGTGGTGATGAGCAACACGCCGGGTTCAATCAACGTCTCCTTTGACGACACCCAAAAAGATAAGAAAGGAATGCACTTTATCCTGCAAGGCAACCAGTACTATGTCGAGACGATGGATGGTAATAAGTTCAGCTACAACGGCAACACCTTCGATATGCCGGCGGGGACGGGTTCGCGGCTGTTTGTGAGCAAGGATTTGCTCAACCAGGTCAACCGTCAAAACGAGACGCAAAAGGGGCGTCGGGTGGGGGGGCAATGAAGTTGAAAAGTTTAATGGTTTAAAAAGTTTAATTCTCTGATATTTAAATTCTTTCGACTTTTTAACCCTTCAATATCCTTTGAACTTGATCATTTCTCTGTAATTCATTTTCATCACCCAAGCCCTACATGGTTTGGGTGCTACGTCATGATTTCATCCCAGTGGATTTTGCGCTTTCGATCTGCTTGGAGTAACAGTTTTAGTGGCTTCTGGGCAGGGAGTTGAAAAATTCAAGGCGTGGATTCATCGGACAGGCAAGTCAAAAGCCCTGTTGAACGCAACAAAAGATAATTGCCTCATTCAAATTCCAGCGTTGCTGAGCCTTTTGCACGCACGCGGAAGGCCCGACGCATTTTTGTTTGGTGAGCAAGAATCAGGTTCCGTCTCCCGGCATTTGAACACACCTCTTTTTGGGCGACCCAGCGTACGTATCCAGCAACTCAGCCGCTCAATTCGACAACTCACCGGAATAAACCGCCGACCTACGCTCTTTTTGCGCAATTTTACGAAATGAATTCCTCAGAAAATAAGGCGTTTGTTCTCAAAGACCGTTGGGTGCGCATTGTGGCGGTACCGATTATTGGGTTTTTGGTGCCGCTGTTATTTTTTGGGGAGAAAATGGAGAATGGCTTGCTGGGCTATCTTCCGTTTTGGCTGGTTTCCACGTTTCACACTTTTGTTTACTACGAAGGAAGCCGTCTGATTTTCCTCCGGGTTCACCGTCGCTTTCAGCACATTTCTCAGACGCGTCGCCGGATTACCTGGTTGATAGTTTGCGTTTTGGCCTACCTTTCCATTGCGTGTACGATTCTTTATCTGGCAATGCAGCAAGTGTTGCAGAGGATGCCCGACTACGACCAGCAAGTTTCGCCTTTGGCCAGCTACATGGCCAGCATTATCCCTACGCTCACCTGTTTGTCAATTTATGAGTGCGTTTTCTATTTTGAGAAGTACCGCAAAGCGCTGCTCGAGACGCAGCAGTTGAAGCAAGAGAATACGCTTTCGCAATTGGAATCGCTCAAAAGCCAAGTAAACCCGCATTTTTTGTTCAATAGCTTGAACACGCTGGCCGCCCTAATTCCGGAGAATGCTGATTTGGCGATTGAATTCGTACAAAAACTCGCGAGAGTGTATCGCTATATTCTCGAAATCACTGATATGTCCACAGTGAGTTTGCGCGAGGAGGTTGTGGCTCTGAAGGCTTACCTATTTCTTTTGCAGATTCGCTTTGGCCATAACTTGAATGTCCGCCTGGAACTCCCCGAGGAGCGACTGGACGATCACATCGTACCATTGGCGCTGCAAATGCTCGTGGACAACGCAGTGAAGCACAACGTTATTTCTACCCAGAGGCCGCTTTGGATCGAAATAAGACTGGAAGGAAATCAGGTGACGGTGCGAAATAATTTACAGGTAAAGAACAACCCTGAAGACTCCACGGGACTGGGCCTTCCCAACATTCGAAACCGATACCAGTTGCTGGCCGGGAAGCCGATCGACGTGATTGTGGCGGCGCAGACTTTCACGGTGAGCTTGCCCGTGCTTCCAGCCCCGGCTTACGCTAAGGTGGTGGCGGATTGAATCTTTGTCCAATAGAACGGGCGAGACGGCGATGCGTCGCCCCGGCCGTACCACAATTTATGAATGTACTGATTATAGAAGACGAGCAGCCTGCGGCCAAGCAGCTTGCGGGGATGGTTGGCCGCTTTCGACCCGACTGGCGCATTGTGGATGTGATCGACAGCGTGGAGGCGTCGGTGCAATGGCTGCGTACCTTTGCGCACCCTGATTTGCTCTTCATGGATATTCAGTTGGCCGATGGAGTGAGCTTCGATATTTTTCGGCAAGTTAAGGTTGAAGCTCCTGTCATTTTTACTACAGCTTACGACAAGTACACCCTGAAAGCTTTCAAGGTCAACAGCATCGACTATCTGCTCAAACCGATCGACAAGCAGGAGCTTGCCGCTGCACTCGACAAATATGATTCCTGGCAGGGAAAAACCCCGGATTTTGCGCAGTTGCTCAGGCAACTTACGCCGCCTGCCTACAAGGAGCGGCTGTTGGTCAAAACCGGACAGCAACTCACTTACCTGCTCACCGAATCGCTTGCTTACCTGTACTCCGAAGACGGTTTGACCTTTGCCACCGACACCCACGGCAAAAGGTGGGTCTTGGAAAATTCGCTCGACGAGGCCGAGGGCTTTCTCAACCCGAAATATTTCTTCCGCACCAACCGCAAAATGATTCTGCACTTGCAAAGCATCCGCCGTATTTCGGTGCATTTCAATAGTCGTCTGAAACTGGAATTATTGCCACTGCCCGCTTTCGAGGTAATTGTCAGTCGGGAGCGGGTGAATGATTTCAAAAAGTGGCTGGATGCCTGAACAACTGGCCGCACGGTTCATTGAAGCGAATGTACAGTTGAACGAACGCAGCCGACAGTTCACCAAAAACCGGTAGGGTAGGGGCGTTGAATCCCAAATCTTTGTAGCGTAATCAACCAAAAACAAACGCTATATGAAACCGTTACTTTTTCTTGCCTGTCTGTTACTGAGCTTCGGGGCCCTCCTGGCTCAAACCGCCGAGCCCAAGGTATTTTCGCAAACCATCCGGGGTACTATTCTCGACGCTGCTTCCCGCGCCCCCGTGCCGGGGGCCACCGTGCAGGTACTGGACAGCAATCCCATACTTGGCACCGTAGCCGATGCGGAGGGCCGCTTCCGCATCGCCGACGTTCCCGTTGGCCGGGCAAGACTTAAAGTTAGCTCGCTGGGCTACGAGGAAATTTTGCTGAGCGAAGTGGTCATCAACACGGGGAAAGAAGTCGTGCTGAACCTGGCGATGAGCGAAAGTATCGCGAATCTCGACGAGGTGACGGTTTCTTACAATCGCTCCGAAGACCACACTGGGGCCAATAACGAGATGGCTACCGTTAGCGCCCGGCCCTTCAATGCGGCGGAAACGCTGCGCTACGCGGGTAGTCTGGGCGATCCTTCTCGCATGGCGGCCAACTTTGCCGGGGTGAGCGGGGCTAACGACGCCCGCAACGACATTATCGTTCGTGGCAATTCACCTGCTTCGCTGCTGTGGCGGCTCGAAGGCGTCAACGTTCCCAATCCCAACCACTTTGGGGCGTTGGGAACCTCAGGTGGCCCAGTATCGATGCTGAATACCAATCTGCTGGCGAAATCGGATTTTTTAACGGGGGCTTTCCCGGCGGAATACGCTAACGCGCTGGGTTCGGTATTCGACCTGCGGCTGCGAAAAGGAAACGACGAGAAGCGCGAGTTTTTGGCCCAAATGGGTTTTAATGGTGTGGAGCTGGGGGCAGAAGGGCCTTATTCCAAAAAATCTAAGGCGTCATATTTGGTCAACTACCGTTACTCATTTTTTAGTTTACTGAACAATTTTGGATTCAAGTTAGCCGGAACGCCCAACTACCAGGACTTTACCTTTAAGACAGATATACCCGTAGGCAAGCGGGGAAACTTAACAGCCTGGACGTTGAACGGAAAAAGTAATATCGCGTTTTTGGGCAAAGACGTGGACACCGAACAACTGGACGCCTATGGCGAAGAGAACACTAATACCCGCGTGAAGTACGCGACCCACATCGGCGCTGTTTCCTACGAACACCGCTTTTCCAATCGAACCTACGGCAAACTGACCCTGTCGGGTTCCTACACCAAACAGCATTTCGACGGCGATACGGTGATTTATAAAAAAGACTCGGTCAAAGAAATCGAGCGGGAAATTGCGACGGGTCGATCGGAATTCGCGCAGCAGAAGTGGTCGGCGAACGTCTCGTTGACGCATAAGTTCAGCGCAAAAGACAAGCTCTCAGCGGGCGTCATTTCGGATTTGCTCAGCTACGATCTGCGCCAAGCCATACTATACCCTGATGCCTTTAAAAATAGGGATATAACGGGCCAAACGCTGCTCACGCAACTTTACGCCCAGCACAAGCACCGCTTCAACGAACGCCTGACTTTGAACGCCGGACTGAGTTTCCTTCACCTGGCACTGAACAACTCCACCGCCCTCGAACCACGACTTGGCGTGAGTTATCAGGTAGGGAGATCCAGCTCGCTGAATGCTGCTTATGGACTACACAGTACCATGCAGCCGATCCTGACTTATTTTTACCAAGATCGCCAACCCGACGGAGCCCACCAATTGACTAATAAAGACCTGGGCTTCACCCGCAGTCATCACGCCGTGCTAGGCTACGACCGGATGCTGACCAGCACCCTGCGCCTGAAACTGGAAGCCTACCACCAATGGCTGTTTGACGCTCCGGTTGACCGTACGCCTAGTTATTTTTCCATGCTGACCACGGGAACCGATTTCGGTCCCACCAACCGGGGGAACCTTGTTAACGCTGGAACGGGCCGGAATTATGGTCTGGAACTGACGCTGGAAAAGTTTTTCGCCAATAATTATTACTTCCTTACCACAGTCTCGCTCTTCGAATCCATGTACAGGGGCAGCGATGGCATCGAGCGTAACACGCCTTTTAACAACCGTTACGTGCTGAATCTGCTGGCCGGACGCGAGTTCCGGTTGGGGCTTCGGGGTGATGTGCTGAGCATCAACTGGAAATTGACAACTACTGGTGGAAGGTACATCACACCGATCGACTTTGCCGCTTCCGCTGAGCGCGGCCAGCAAATGAACGATTACGACCGGGCATTTTCGAGTCGGCAGACACCTTACTTCCGAACCGACTTAAAAATAGGCTATAAAATCAACCGCCCCCGACTCACGCACGAAATCGCCTTAGACTTGCAGAATCTAACAAACAGTCAGAATATCTTCCAGCAAGCCTATAATCCCCGAACTAACACCCTGGGTACGGCTTATCAGCAGGGCTTCCTGCCGCTGCCATTTTATCGGTTGACCTTTTAAAATATTTCGTGCCTATAAAAGCAGACGCCGCCCGTAGTTTCTCGAATCTACGGGCGGCGTCTGCTTTTATTCCTTATTCTATTCACTCGATCTCCTCTACCAGCAACTGCTTCTCGTACAGTTCTTTATAAGCCCCGTCTATTTCCATTAACTCGGCGTGGGTACCTTGCTCCACGATGTGGCCGTCGTCCAGCATCACGATGCGGTCGGCGAGCTTGGCCGACGACACGCGGTGGGAGATAATCACCGAAGTGCGATCCTTCATGATGCGTTTGAGGTTGTTCAGAATGATATTCTCCGTGTTGGTGTCCACTGCTGACAGACAATCATCCAAAATCAGAATTTTCGGCTCACGGGCGATGGCGCGGGCGATGGATAGCCGCTGTTTTTGACCCCCGGAAAGCGTCACGCCGCGCTCGCCAAGGCGGGTGTTGTAGCCCTGCGGGAATTCCTCGATGTTGGCGGCCAGGTCGGCGTCGCGCAAGGCTTGCTCAATTTTTTCTTGCGGTAGTCCGTCGGTACCGAACTGCACGTTATTAGCGATTGTGTCGGAAAACAGGAACACATCCTGCGGGACATAGCCCATTTGGCTACGGACATACTGAACATCGTAATCTTCCAGTGGCTGTCCGTCGAGGAAAATCCTGCCTCCCGTCGGGTCATAGAGCCGACAAATCAGGTTAGCCAGCGTACTTTTGCCCGAACCCGTCGTTCCCAATATCGCGATGCTTTCACCGGGTTTCACGTCCAGATTGAAGCGCTGTAATGCCCGAATCCCCGAATCAGGATAGAGGAAGCTGACGTTCTCGAAGCGCAACGCGCCCTCGATTTCGGGTTTCAGTTTTTTCTCTGAGGTAATGTGCGTCTTGATTTCCAAGTATTCGTTGATCCGCGCCTGCGAGGCCGCCGCGCGTTGGATTTGGCTGGTGGTCCAGCCCAGAGCCATCACGGGCCAAGTGAGCATATTGACGTAAATGATGAACTCCGTGATGTTTCCCGGCGTGAGGTTACCGTTAATGATTTCCTGTCCGCCAACGTAGATCACCAGCACGTTGCTCAGACCGATGAGCAGCATGATGATTGGGAAAAATAAGGCATCCACCTTGGTCATACTCAGTGACTTGATTTTGAAATCTTCGGTTTCTTTTTGAAAATTAAGAAACGAGTGCTTCTCCTGCACAAAGGCTTTAATGACCCGAATACCCGAAAAGGCTTCCTGAACGTAGGTGGACATGGCCGACAATTGCCGCTGGATCTCCTCCGATCGTCGTATGACGATGCTATTGACGAAGTAGATACTCACCGAAAGCAGCGGCAGCGGCAGCAGCACGTAGAAAGTGAGCTTCTCATTGACCGATACCATGTAGGAAACCACCAATATGAACAGTATCACCAGGTTGATACCGTACATGAGGGCTGGCCCGACGTACATCCTGACTTTACTCACGTCCTCCGATACCCGCGCCATCAGGTCGCCCGTGTTGTGTTGGCGGTAAAAACTCATCGGCAAGGTCTGGTAATGCTCGTAAATGTCGTTTTTGAGGTCATACTCGATATGCCGCGACATGACGATGATCGTCTGGCGCACCAGAAACAGAAAGAACCCTTTCAGCAGCGCCATAGCCAGGATCAGCAGCCCGTACAGCAGAATCGTGTTCGTAAACACCTCGTACATACCTTCCTGAATGGCCGAGCCGTCAAAAAGATGGTAAACGTCGAGCGTTTCGCCGACCAGATCCAAGGCATAGCGCACGAGCTGCGCCGGGATGATGCCGAAAAGATTGGAGATGATGGTAAAAAGCGTTCCTCCGATGAGGTACCACTTGTATTTGATCAAATACTTGTTGAGGTAAGCGAGTGCTTTCACGTACGAAGACGGGTAGGTAAGGTTCCGGTTTGTGCTTGTTTCCTAACACGCCGCCCCGCCAAATCGTTGCAGCTCGGCCCCACTCCTTCAGCCGCCAGCTTCTTATTGTTACAGAAAAAGTCTAATTTTGCAGCCCGAAAGAGTTTAAAGTTTATGAGTTTAAAGTTTAAAGACTAGTGGTCGGCTGAAACCGCTGCTACCGCCCCTAAACTTTAAACTCATAAACTTTAAACTTTAAACTCAAAAGAGATGCTTAACCGAAGATTACTGCGTTCCAAGGCAGTGCAGGCATTATACGCCAGCCGAATATCGGCGGATGCCAACCTACAACTGGCCAGGGATGAAATTTCAGCGGCGTTTTTGCCCGATCTCAACTCAATGCAGCCCCAGAACCTGGAAAAGCTCGAAGGCTTGAAGCGACTGGCCTTGCTGACTCTTGGTGAGTACATTGAAAACGGCCAACCTGCCAATGACGAACAGGTGCCGCGCGAGGTGATTCAGACGGCCTACCGGGCCTACCAGAACCTCCTTCAGCAGAACAAAACTGACCGTCCGCTGGTCGTGAAAAGGGTTTTGCAAGAAACGGAGGGAATTTACGACGAGTTTCTGCGCGTGCTGGCGCTCATCCTGCAACTAGCCCACCAAGCCGAACTCGACCGCGAGCGCATTGTCCGAAACCCTGATAATCCTTTCCCGATTGCTTCGGGTCTGAACGATAACGAGGTAGTGCGTCTCCTGCGGGCCGACGCCGAGTTTGAAGTGGAGGTTATCCGACGGGGAGTTTCCTGGGGTGATGACATGAGCGTGGTGCGTAAGACTTACCGCGAGGCACTTTGCGGAGACGAAGAGTACATCAGATACTGCCAACAACCCGCCCACACGCCGGAGGAAGACCAGAAACTGGCTCAGCACGTGCTGCGGAATGTCATTTTGAAACACGAGGTGCCGGTGGAACATTTCGAGCAGAACGACCTCTTCTGGGAGGAGCATTTTGAAATTATTCGGGGCATGGCCATCAAGACGCTGCGATCGGCCAGTAGCGGGAAAATACAATTGGCGGAGCTGACCGAGGACTGGGATGAAGACCGCTTTTTTGTGGAAGAGTTGTTTAAAAAAGCCATAGAGAACGACAGGGAATACCAAGGCTATGTGCTGGAACAGCTCAAAAACTGGGACATCGAGCGGGTGGCTCTGCTGGATATGATCATCCTGAAAACGGCTTTAGCAGAACTGATTCACTTCCCTGGCATCCCGGTCAAAGTGACCATCAACGAATTTATCGAGATCGCGAAGCGGTATAGTACCCTGAAAAGTGGTAGTTTTGTGAACGGAAACTTGGATCGACTCGCCAAGCGGCTGACTGAGGCAGGCGTGATTCGGAAAAGTGGCCGGGGATTGATCGATAATAAATAATTTTTTGCCGTAGCGGCACGTTTTTATAATGTTCGGGGAGACAATCTTAATACGAAATGACTAATATCTAACGACATGAACAAGTCAACCAGCAACATATTTTTTTACTTGACGGGCTGTGCCACGGGCCTTTTTCTGGGCATTTTGTATGCTCCCCAGAAGGGAGAAATTACCCGTGATCGCCTGAATTTCCGGCTTTCCAAGTATAAGGAACAAATCGAAAAACTAATCGCCGACCTGATTGAAAGCAGCGACTTTCCCGAAAGCATGGCCAAGGTCGAAGGGGAGAAGGTCGTCAGCGACGCCCGTGAAAAGGCTGAACGGCTGTTGGAGGATGTCGATAAGTTAATGACGCAAATAAAAAGCCAGAGTAACTGATATTTGCCCCAAAATTCATTCTCTTATGAAAAAGAATTCGATTTTTACGCTTTTCTTCTCCCTCGCAGCAGCCATGCTATTTTCTGCCTGTGATACGAAGAGCGAAGAAGCTGAAAAAGACAATTTGAGCAGCAAGATTCCGGTTATCACATTACTGAGCGACTCGACCTACCAGTTTGGCAACATCACTGAAGGCAGTATTGTCGAACACGATTTCAAATTCAAAAACGACGGACAGTTTCCGTTGATTATCAATAACGTGACGGCTTCCTGCGGCTGCACCATTCCAGAATGGCCGCGCGAACCGATTTCACCGGGGGCCGAATCGTCTATCAAGGTGCGCTTTAATACCAAAGGCAAACCCGGCCCGCAAGTCAAAACAATCACTGTTTTCGCCAATACCGAACCCGCCTACTCCGAGCTCCGTCTCCAGGGCATGGTGGCCGAGGCTCCTGACTCGACGTCTTCCATTTAATTTAATTCCTTACCTCCATTTTGTTACCGCCGGGCGGCCCCGTCTGAGCGTATCCGAAGAGTAACTGTCAACCGTCCACCTAATAAATGTTAAACACAATTCTTGCCCAAGCACAATCCGGTGGCTCCCAGGCCATGATTTATCAAGTCATCATGTGGGTCGGTATCATCGGGGTATTTTATTTTTTCATGATTCGTCCCCAGCAGAAGAAGGCCCGCGAGCAGAAGGAGTTGCTGGCCGGAATCAAGAAAGGGGATGAAGTAGTCACGATCGGCGGGATGCACGGTAAAGTGTTTCAGGTCGATGAAACAACCGTGACCCTAGATTTGGATAAGGGAGTGAAACTGACCTTTGACAAGTCTGCGGTAAGTAGAACGATAAAATAAATGAAGGTTTTCGCCGTCTGTTTTCTGGCCGCCACCTTCTTTTGGTTGATGACTGCCTTGAACAAAGACAGCTATTCGCTGCGGCTAGATTACCCAATTCATTTCGACTACGACGAAAAGGAATATGTGCCGATAGAGCCGCTGCCAAGTACGATTTCTGTCAATGTTTCGGGTAACGGCTGGAATCTGTTGCGTAAATCTTGGCTGAGATTTGCGGAGCGGCCACTGGAATACCGCGTGGTCAACCCGCTCAAAGCTAACTTCATCAACACCGTTTCATTAACTGAAAAACTGGCTGATCACTTTCCCGGCGTTCAGGTAAACTACGTGCTCGCCGACACGCTCGAACTGGATTTTGAGCGAAAAGCCACCCGCATCATCCCAATTCGCGTCGATAGTGCGGGCATCAGCATGCAGAGGGGATACGTCATTTCCAGTTTGATTAACCTTTCCCCTTCGCTGATTTCGGTGGAGGGCCCGGCTTCTATGCTGCGAGCCTACCCTGACACGATCGTGGTTCGGATTCCGACGCGCAAAATCCAGAATAATTACGACGAAACTTTGCCGTTGAACATTCCCAAAGTAAAGACCGTGGAAGTCAGTCACGCCACGGTCTTGGTAAGCTTCGAGGTGGCCCGGGTTTTGGGAGATGTTCAGGATTTATAGTAAATGAGGACGCGCATGGCTCCCTTACAGGTCGGTGTTTCGGGCGGAATCGGTACTGGCAAGAGCGTTGTCTGCCGGATTTTTGCTTGTTTGGGTGTCCCTGTTTACGAGGCAGACGCCCGCGCCAAGTGGTTGAGCGATAATGACCCCGCTATCAGAGCGGAAGTAGTCGAATTGCTAGGCGAAGAATCGTTCGTTGACGGCGCTTACAACCGCGCCTATGTCGCTTCGCGGGTTTTCTCCGACGCGCAGCTTCTCCACGAGCTCAATCACATTATTCACCCCCGCGTCTTTGCCGACGGCGACCGTTGGCTAGAAAACCATGGTTCGGAGCCTTATGTGCTTCGGGAAGCGGCCTTAATGAATGGGGCGGGGGACAGGAACTCGCTGGATAAGGTGATTATCGTGACCGCGCCTTTGCCTTTACGGATTGAAAGGATAATATCACGCGACCCGCAGCGATCGGAACAGGAGATACGAGCAATTATAAAAAACCAAATTTCGGAAGAAGCCCGCCTCAAGCTGGCCGACTTCGTAGTGGATAATGGCGACAATGCGGCCCTCATACCACAGGTATTGTCGCTGCACAAAACGCTGCTGGAATTCGCAAATTAGAATTCGATGTCTAAACCCAGTAATTGCTGTAATTCGAGCAGATGCGGATTCTTTTCGGCCATCACCGCAAACTTTTCCTTGTCGGTATAGGCCAGTTTTTTCGTCTCTTGCTGATTGACTGGAAAATCCAGCGAAAGCGAAGGCGCTTCCAGTCTTTCCCGAAGATACTGTATCAAATCATTTCTAATCGCCGTCATCGCCTCCTGCTGCAGGTCATTATCGAGGTAGATGCGAATGGTCTGGCCGTCTAGTGTGAAGTCACGATTGAAAATCAGCTCTTCGGTAACGGAATCGCGTTCTAACTTTCTTTTCTTAGCAAACTCTCCCCAAAACTCATGAAGGTTGTCATAAGTCAGCAGTAGCTTTTCCCGCTTGTTGTCAAGTTGTGATTGAATGGATAGCTCAACCGTCTGAGTAGAAACGACGGCAGTTGCAAGGCTCGATGCCGCAAGATGCGCCGTACTGCGGAGTTTGCTCTGTCCGGGCCGGATAGGAGTGATAGACGGTGTAGTTACGTGGCCTGATCCTGCGTTCGCGGTACCATTCTGAAGGGTCGCTTTAGTCTCATAAGCGGGTCGCTCTGATTCTGTCGTCAGGATAACACCGGACTCGTTTCCAAGCTCAACTTTTTTTTTTACGGACTCCTCCACTCCTCCGTTCGCTGGTAGGGTGTTTAGCGACAATAAATCGGGCAGCTTGGCCATTTTCATCAGGCACAACTCCACGTGCAGCCGCTGGTTCTTGGAAGTCTTGTAGTTGATGTCACACTGGCTGCCTACGCTCATGGCCGACAGCAGGAAACTCATTCCCGCCCGCTGTGACTGGTCGAGGTACTTGCTGCGGGCCACTTCGGATACTTCCAGCAGCGATATCGTGATCGGGTCTTTGGTGACCAGCAGATTACGCAGGTGTTCTAGCAAACCGATGATGAACAAATGGCCGTCAAATCCCTTGCGCACAATCTCATCGAACAGAAGCAGCGTTTCGGCTATGCTGCCTTTCAGCAGTGCATCCGTGATTTTGAAATAATAATCATAGTCCAGAATGTGCAAATTTTCCAGCACATCGGCGTACGAAAGTCCGTTGTTCGGCGAGAAGGTCACGTTCAGATCGAACATGGACAGCGCATCGCGTAATCCGCCGTCGGCCTTACGGCCAATGAGTTCCAGGGCCTCCCGGTCGGCTACGATGTTTTCCTTTTGGGCTATCTGCGCCAAGTGGTCGGCGATGTCAGTAGTGCGGATTCGGTTGAAATCAAAAATCTGACAGCGCGACAGGATCGTCGGCAGAATTTTGTGCTTCTCTGTGGTGGCCAGGATAAAAATCGCGTAGCTTGGCGGCTCCTCCAGCGTTTTCAAGAAAGCGTTGAATGCCGCCGCAGAAAGCATGTGAACTTCATCGATAATGTAAATTTTGTACCTGCCCGTTTGAGGCGGGTAGCGCACTTGGTCGATGAGGTTGCGGATATCGTCCACGGAGTTGTTGGAAGCCGCGTCGAGTTCGTGGATGTTGAAGGAAGCGTTATTCTGGAAGCTCACGCAGGACTCGCAGGCGCCGCAGGATTCTACTTCATCGCCCAGGTTCTGGCAGTTGATGGTCTTGGCCAGGATGCGGGCGCAGGTCGTTTTGCCCACGCCGCGCGGCCCGCAAAACAGGAACGCCTGCGCCAAGTGGTTGGTGCGGATGGCGTTCTTGAGGGTGGTGGTGATGTGCGACTGCCCCACCACCGAGTCGAAGGTGACGGGACGGTACTTGCGAGCCGAGACGACGAAATTTTCCATGCCTGCAAGTTACGGCTGGGGGGAGGATTTTCAAAGGGGCAGAGTCTCCGTTGTGCATGCCAATTACTATCCACCCACGGAAATCTTCTGCCTGACCTCCTCTACGAATCCTACGGATACCCCGGCTAAGTCGGCAACTTGTTCTGTAGACAAATCAAGTTTTGTAAGCAAACTACGAACGAACTTCTCTTCGGCCCTGTCTTTGCTTATAAGGTAGAAGGCGTCCTTCTCCATGCTCACATAATTTTCCAAACTTTCCATATTGGTATGTTTTAGATTGTCTCCCAAATTACGCAGTTGAGCTAATATACGCAACTGCTGGAAATATCTTCTCAACGCAAAGTCGCCCTCGGCAGTTTCTTTTAGCCGCCGGGCGATCTGCTTGATGGCAAACTCGGGCCCATCCTGCTTGAAATTAGCCAGAATGCCCAGTACGACCTCTTCAGGTTTATCTGAATTCACAAAAATATGATAATCCAAAGCAGCAAAAGCAATGAGGGGAAAATTGAAGCTCATCCGCTCTCCGACAAACTCGGTGGGCATCTTCGGCGCATCTTTTCCAATGAAAATGACAAATTGCCTGACCGTAATTCGGTACTTCCGGATCAGTATGATGTAGTACTCAGCCATCCGATACACCATCTCTGCTTCATCAGCGAGTTGAAACTCGATTTGCAAGACGAAAGTATTGCCCTCCGAATCGGTGACCTTTTTTAGCACATCGGGCTTTCGCTCTTTGGTGTGAATTACGTCGTCGGGTAATTCTTCAGAATGCCCCGCCGTAATGCCTAGCACCTTTCGCATCAGGCCAGGGATTACCGCCTCAATGTTTTCCTTGAAGATTTTATCGTATTGGCTGCTTTGCTTTTTACTCATTTGGCAAAGCTACGCAGATTGACTATGAACTACCGACTAGGATGAAAACCTCAGAGTTTACTAACAAACTCACTTATGCGCCTGACATAGCCATCCGCAAACTCTTTTTCTTCCCAGAAACTGGTGCCTTGCAAATGCTCATCCTCATAGGTCAACAGGCGGCGGTTCTGACGCTGGGCTAACACTTTTTTAATTTCTGCCAAAGGTGTTATTTTATCCAGCGTTCCTGCCAATAATAGCACTGGACACCTAACGTTCGTAATGGCTTTTGGATAACTTTTGGCACTGACTGGCAGAGTCAGGACTTTGTTTTCTTCCTTTTTCCAAAAAGAAATAATTCCGGGTAAATCGCTGGCGAATCCTTCGGCTACCAAAAAATCATAGGGAGTATTTTGATAAGCCAATGTGGCTAGAATCGTGCTGACAGAAAACGACAGTACGCCTATTTCATTGACCGGGAACTGGGCTTTCGCCGCGATGATAGCGGTTTGAAGATCAGTTACGAATTCATCGTGGTAAATTTGCTTACTGTCAAACTGAAATCTCGAACTGTGACCAAAACCACGATAGTCGAATAATACAATATCAAACCCAGCTTTCAGGAAAGCATTTGCATAATAAACGCAATTGCCCATGTTTCCCGTAAGAGTGTAAGCTATTACCAGTGTTTTACGGAGCGGTATTGAGGCAGTGGTTGGTAGATGCCAGGAAAGAAGCTGAGCATGGTCAGGCGTATTTAGTACCTTCTCAACGTATCCAAGCCCCAGTGAATCCGGCCTAATCCAATATTCGGGTTCTGGACCAAAAGCTTTCGAAATAAAAGATAGAAGAGAAAGAAGAAGCGAAAGGTACAGCCGCATTTTTGTCGTAAGGTCGAATTACACTAACTAAATGCAAACTAAACGCTTCCTGTCGAACTACCAAGAGCCTTAACATTATTTAAGAAACAACGCTTTTATTTCACAACAACCGGGCCCTTGCTGCCAGCACAGGGCGTGTATCCGCGTCCAACACTCGCAGAAACTGCTCGGCGGAAGCTGTCTTGGTAGTACTCATTCGCAGATTACCCTTTTCATCGATCACCCAGATATTCATCCGGTTTTTCTGGTAGCGGAGTTTGTT
>Ga0105045_10000798_pt1 | contig 24317 bp, 20 predicted proteins | sample MAT02_FD_78089 | JGI IMG/M metagenome (GOLD analysis project Ga0105045, IMG submission 78089) | Freshwater microbial communities from Lake Fryxell liftoff mats and glacier meltwater in Antarctica - MAT-02 (megahit assembly) | ecosystem: Environmental > Aquatic > Freshwater > Ice > Liftoff... | reverse complement strand
GCTTCATAAATAGCACTCGCTATGGTATGGATGCCGTTTCTAACAAATTCAACTAGTGGTAGCAATGGCAGTATTTAGTTTCTTTAAGCAAATAAAAAGTTACAAAGAATTCAAAAAACATATTACGCATTGATTATGAGTATATTTATTATCAAAAGATAATCGGATGAATTTCAATAGCCTTTAATTGAAGTACCACAAAAGCACATGCCAAAAAGTCGCAAGCATGCCAATTGGCTTTATTTATGAGTAGGCGAAACAGTCAAATTATATTACATTTACCGCCCTTAAAAATAAGATTAAACGAAACAAATGGTTAACGCTATATTTAAAGTTGTAACAAAAATTTTTGGAAGTAAATCCGAACGCGATTTAAAAACAATAAATCCTTACGTGCCTCAAATAAATGCTGCATATGATGCCTTGCGCAATGTAAGTGATGATGAGTTGCGCAATCAAACAGTTATCTTTAAAAACCGCATTACAGAATATCTTTCTGATATTGATACCGAAGTGCAAACATTGAAAACCCAAACAGAACAAGAAGGTGTTGATATGATTGAAAAGGATGCATTGTTTAACCAAATTGATGCACTCCAAAAAGATAGAGACATAGAACTCGAAAAAATTTTACTCGAAATATTACCTGAAGCATTTGCTGTGGTAAAAGAAACCGCACGAAGGTTAACCGAAGTAAAACAGTTGGTCGTTACAGCAACAGAATTTGATAAAAAATTAGCAGCAAATACTAAACAAAAAAAACCAGTTCGTATTGAGGGAGATAAAGCAATATGGAGCAATATTTGGGAAGCCGCAGGAATAGAAGTAGTGTGGAATATGATTCACTATGATGTGCAGCTTATTGGTGGCGTTGTTTTGCACTCTGGAAAAATTGCCGAGATGGCAACTGGTGAGGGTAAAACTCTCGTATCAACATTACCTGCATACCTCAATGCATTAGCTGGTAAAGGTGTGAATATTGTTACCGTTAACGATTATTTAGCCAGACGTGACTGCGAATGGAATGGGCCATTATTTGAATTTCATGGATTGCATGTTGATTGCTTGGATTACCACCAACCTAATTCTCCCGAAAGAAAAAATGCCTATATGGCCGATATCACTTATGGCACAAATAACGAGTTTGGTTTCGATTACCTACGCGATAATATGACCCGCGATGTGAGCGAACTGGTGCAGCGTAAGCATCATTTTGCCATGGTAGATGAAGTAGATAGTGTGTTGATTGATGATGCGCGTACGCCATTAATCATTTCGGGTCCAATACCAAAAGGTGATGACCAACAGTTTCATCAACTGAAGCCACGCATTGAAAAATTAGTAAGCATTCAGCGTACATTTATAAACAATGCATTGGCTGATGCTAAAAAACTAATTGAAGCTGGCAACGAAAAAGATGGTGGATTTAAGCTATTGCAAGCCTACAGAGGTTTACCTAAAAACAAGGCGTTAATTAAGTTTTTAAGCGAAGCCGGCAATCGCCAAATTTTGCAAAAAACGGAAAACTATTACTTACAAGATCAACAAAAGGAAATGCATAAAGTAGATGCAGACTTATATTTTGTAATTGAAGAAAAAATGAACTCAGTAGACCTTTCAGAAAAAGGAGTTGAACTCATAACAACGTCAGGTGAAGATCCCCACTTTTTTATTATTCCAGACGTGGGTGGTGAAATTGCGGAAATTGAAAAATCAACATTGGCAGATGATGAAAAACTAAAACGCAAAGAACAATTGATGATAGAGTTCTCCATCAAATCAGAACGTATTCATACAGTAAACCAATTGCTCAAAGCATATTGTATGTTTGATATTGATGTAGAATACATTATACAAGAAGGAAAGGTAAAAATTGTAGACGAACAAACTGGGCGTGTGCTAGATGGAAGAAGATACAGCGATGGATTGCACCAAGCTATTGAAGCCAAAGAAAACGTAAAAGTAGAAGCTGCAACCCAAACCTATGCAACCATTACTCTTCAAAACTTTTTCCGCATGTACCATAAATTGTGTGGAATGACAGGAACTGCAGAAACTGAGGCAGGTGAGTTTTGGGAAATTTATAAATTGGATGTAGTTGTGGTGCCTACCAATAGAAACATTTCGCGTAAAGATGACAATGATATTATTTACAAAACTAAGCGCGAAAAATACAATGCCGTAATTGACGATGTTATAAAACTAACAGAAGCAGGGAGACCAGTTTTGGTAGGAACCACCTCTGTTGAGGTATCTGAATTATTGAGTAGAATGCTCACTTTACGCAAAATAAAACACAATGTATTAAACGCCAAACAGCATCAACGCGAGGCGGATATTGTAGCTGAAGCTGGACAAAGAGGAACGGTAACCATTGCTACAAACATGGCTGGGCGAGGTACAGATATAAAACTAGGCGAAGGTGTAAAAGATGCTGGAGGACTAGCCATTATTGGTACTGAGCGTCATGAATCGAGGCGAGTAGATAGGCAGTTGCGCGGACGTGCAGGCCGCCAAGGAGATCCAGGTTCCTCCCGTTTTTATGTTTCACTTGAAGATGATTTGATGCGCTTATTTGGTAGCGAAAGGATTTCATCCATCATGGATAGATTGGGCATGAAAGAAGGAGAAAATATAGAACATTCTCTTATCACTAAAAATATTGAGCGGGCGCAACGCAAGGTAGAACAAAATAATTTTGGTACACGTAAACGATTATTGGAATATGATGATGTGATGAATGCCCAGCGGGAAGTGATTTACAGTAAACGGAGAAATGCATTGTATGGTGATAAGCTTGAATTAGACATTACCAATATGCTGGCAGACTTGAGCCATGAATTGGTAGAGATATACCAAGATGAAAAGAATTTTAATGAACTTAAACTTGAGCTTTTCCGCTTGTTTGCATACGAAACCTCGCTTGAGGAGGATGAGTTTTTAAACGGTAAAATTGAAAAAATTGCAGATCAACTTTTTAGTGGATTATTGCAACATTACCAGCAAAAACGTGCCCATTTAGCTGAGCTTGCTTGGCCAGTTATTAAAGATTTGTATGAAACACGTGGATCACAAATTGAGTTCGTTGCAGTGCCATTTACAGATGGCGTTAAAGGAATGCAAATTGGTGTTCCTCTCAAAAAAGCATACGAAAATAAAGCACTAGAGGTGGCTGCCACTTTTGAAAAAATGGCCACATTATATATTATAGATGATGAGTGGAAAGAGCATTTGCGTGAAATGGATGAATTGAAACAATCATCACAAAATGCCGCTTTAGAACAAAAAGATCCTTTGTTGATTTACAAACTTGAATCTTTTAACTTGTTTAAAGCAATGATAAGTCGAATGAACCGCGATGTGCTCCCGATGTTATTTAAAGGGTACATTCAACAACAAAATGCAACGCAACTACAAGAAGTGAAAGCACCAAAGCAACACTCACAACCCAAGTTGCAAACCAGCAGATCAGATGACCCAATAGCAACCCAACGTGCACTGTCGCTGGCTGCTGCGGCTGCAAGCCACAATGAGCGTAAACCAGAGCAAATTATCAATACCAACAAAGTTGGCCGAAACGACCCGTGCCCTTGTGGTAGCGGTAAAAAATATAAAGCTTGCCACGGCAAGGAAGAATAAAAAAAACTGATAAAATAAATACCACCAAATGATTACCCAAACGGAGATGAATGTTGAAGAAATGATTGAATTAGCTGGACATATTGAACATACAAACCTTAAACCCGATTGTACAAAAGATGATATTATAAAATTGTGTCATCAGGCATTGTCTCATCATTTTTATGGCGTTTGCGTGCCCCCTTATCATGTGCAAGCAGCAAAAAAAGAATTAAACAAAAGCACTGTAAAAATTATTACCGTAGTTGGCTTTCCGTTGGGGTATGCCACTGTGGCATCAAAAGTTGAGGAGGCTAAAAAAGCCATTATATCAGGTGCAGATGAAATAGATATGGTAATGAATATTGCCGCATTTAAATCAGGTGATTATGCCACTGTACAGAATGATATTCAAGCAGTAACTACCGCTTGCCATTTGCAAAACAAGCAGGTAAAAGTAATTATTGAAACGGCTTACCTCTCTACTGAAGAAATTGAAAAAGCGTGCCATATATGCACCGATTGTGAGGCCGACTATGTAAAAACATCAACAGGCTTTGCTGGAAGTGGTGCTTCTATTGAACATATCAAACTGATGCGTTCTTTATTGCCTCCAAAAATTAAAATAAAAGCATCAGGTGGTATAAAAGATTTTGGATTTGCAGCAGAATTATTGCAAGCTGGTGCAGCAAGGATAGGTACTAGTCATAGTTTACATATAATTGGTGTTGAATAAGTTAAAAAACATATTATGCCTTTTGCTCATTGCCATTTGTATGGCAATAACATCCGTTACTTTTGCTCAAAATCAGCTTATAAAAATACATAGCGATACTAAATTAGATTCACTTGTTGCAAAAAATATAGAGGTAAATAAACTTTCCAATGGGATTTCTGGCTATCGGGTTCAAATATTTTTTGGCTCAGAACGCAAAGCCGCCAATGATGCAAAAACAAAATTTTTGCAGTTAATGCCTGATGAAGAGGTATACTTTATTTACCAGCAGCCTTATTTTAAAGTGCGCGTTGGCGATTATAGAACAAAATTGGAAGCCGAAGCCACATACAGGCAACTGTTAACGTACTTTAACAAAGTATTTATTATTCCCGATAAGGTAAATTTGCCTAAGCTATGATGGTTGGGAGTGGATAGTACTTAGTCCTTGGTGGATAGTTGGGAGTTGATAGTCCATGGTGGAGGCCGATGGTTCATGGTAGGTAGTCCATGGTTCATGGTGGATAGCTGGAGTCCATAGTCTATGGTGGAAGTTGATAGTCCATGATTAGTGTTATTATTTCATTCACTGAGGTCTATGGTCTATGATCTACAAACTATGATTTACGACTATGATTCACAAACTATGGTCTAGGTCTACAACCAAATTTCTTTAAACAAAAAAAATATAAAAAATGATATGAAACTAGTAACATACAACCAAAACAAAATTTCACAATTGGGTATCATTCACGAAGGCAAAATATGGTCGCTTAAAGAGCTTGATCCTGCTTTCCCCGATAAAATGCGTAAGTTTTTATTTGCTGGTGAAACTATGATGGCAAAAGCAAAAAAATGGGACGAACAACTAAAAGCTGGCAAGGTAGAAAAGCCATTTGTTCTCGAAAAAGATGTTGTTCTCGAAGCTCCTGTTCCTCAGCCCACCTCTTGCCGCGATGGATATGCATTTCGGCAGCATGTGGCCGCAGCCCGCAAAAACCGTGGTGTAGAAATGATAAAAGAGTTTGATCAATATCCGATTTTTTATTTTACAAACCACAATGCCGTGCAAGGCCCAGGCGAAATTGAATGTATGCCCGATCATTTTGAGAAGCTCGATTTTGAGTTAGAAGTTGCTATTGTTATTGGGAAAAAAGGAAGAAATATAAAAGCTGCAGAGGCCGACAAGTATATTGCAGGTTTTATGATAATGAATGATATGAGCGCCCGAACACTGCAAATGGAAGAAATGTTGCTCAATTTAGGTCCAGCCAAAGGTAAAGATTTCTCTACCGTAATTGGCCCTTATTTTGTAACCCCCGATGAGATTGAAGCCTATTTAGTACCAGCAAAAGCGAACCATACGGGCAATAACCACAACCTTAATATGAAGTGCTGGGTAAATGGTAAACAGGTAAGCGAAGGCAATGTCGCTGATATGGATTGGACATTTGCCGAAATAATTGAACGCTGTGCTTATGGTGTAGATATTTGGCCAGGCGATGTTATTGGTAGCGGAACTGTGGGTACTGGTTGTTTTTTAGAATTAAATGGAACAGGCTTGCTCAATGATAAAAACTTTATACCACAGTGGTTGCAAGATGGTGATTTGGTAGAAATGGAAATTACTGGATTAGGTAAATTAACCAATACCATCAAAAAAGTAAAAACTGATTTTTCAATTTTGAAACTCAAGAAAAATGGGTAGGTAAATACTGTTTTTACCTTACAAAAAACGATACCACTTTTTGACGGTTCTAATACACTATTAAATAACTTTTTACTTGCTCAATACCACTTTTTGTTGGTGCACCATTTCGCCTTGGGCATTGGTAAGATGCAGATAATACATGCCATTGGCAAGGTTGCTTATGTCTATTGTGTTGCCTAAGGATTGCTGCTACCATACTATATTGCCTGTGATGCTATAAACCGTTGCTTGTAGTGTTGTGCCTTGGGGTATTTCTATGTGTATAATGCCTGTGGTGGGGGTTGGGGTGAATGGTAGTGGTTAATTTTAATTGGTTGATGGTGTTAATTGAAGTAGGGGAAAAATTTTCTTTATTATCTGTGCGTACAAGGTATGGCTGAGTAAAGTATGGAGCAATTAATTGACTTCTTTTGCATCGCTAGTACCAAACACCAAATAACTCCCATCTGGCATTTGGGTAGCATCATTCAATTCATCTGCATTGGTAGTTGTAATCCATTCTAAGTTGAAATCATTGTCTACTTTTCGGATGTTTTCCCAACCGGCTGATATATAGCCCCCGTCAGAAGTTGGCCTTATACTAAATGATTCTCCTGCAAGTTCATTATCTACATATTTGTAATTTATTAAGTTGCCATATTAGTCAGATCTGATATATGCAGAAGTCCATCCATTGTTAAAATTAATTTTTTCAACACCTTCAATAAATAAAGAATCTTTACTCCAATAGACTGAACCTAATTCAAATCCAAAATCTCCAGATTAGATAAGTCATTCACTCACCTTTTTGACTGCAAAGCTACTATCCAATTCAACAGTAAAAGTTTTAAAAAGGCTTGGCTCCTGGTTTAGTAAGACCTATTATTACAAAATAAGCATTTGCGTTTTTTTGAAGCAGATTATAAATCTAGCCAATATTAGCATTAGGGTATAGAAACAGTTCGAATTGAAGTATTTTACTGCGCACTGTGGCCAAAGTATCATTTAACTCCACCAATAATGGTTTTCCTTGCCTCCTAACACTTTAGTCTCGTCCATAAAGTAGGTAGGAGTTTGATTTTGATGTATTCCTGCTAAAACCATAGAGGATTGAGGCGGGTGACCCACTTACAAACCTAACCTGTATTAATGACCCATCTTCGCTTTATTTACCAACGCGAATGCAATTAATTACCTCTGCTAATCCTGCATTAGTTTCATTTGCAATCAATATATTGCCATTATCCATTTCTAAAGATTGTAATAATTCGCCACTTTTACCAGCATAGCTTTCCCCATTTGTCCATTTAATATTGCCACATGCATCAGTTCGAATGATACAAAGCTTACCGACATCATAAGGATAATAAGTGGTATCCGTCCATGCTGTAGCATACAACAAAATATCGCCATTTTTTAATAACAATATTTGAGACTCAGGGTGATGTTCACTGCCATAATCCAAAAATTTCGTGGTAATTGCATTGGCTAAACAACACTTGGGAAAATAAAAGGGTGAAGAAAAAAGCTACTATGCTTTTCATATTATTTAATGTTAGCCCCCCCTAACCGCTATGGTTAGGGGGGATATGTTAATTATTTTTTATAAATGTGTGGCGTGAAGAGTAAACAGTTTGTTGATTTGAGTTAAGAATTTGTAATAAATAAATACCTGACTTAAATTCATCAATTTAAATCATTCCTTTTTCGCTTTGTTGTTTGTTCATTGTTTTACCCATTACATCCGTAATTACTACTGAATGCCGTTCCGCATTTGTCACCGCAACAAATAGTTGTTGATTGGCAGGATTCGGGAAATATACAGTATTACCTATCGCCTAAATTCGCTATTTTAAGTTTAGCTTTTTCATTTTTAGGCTCAATACCATTGCCTTTTTTACCAAAATTACATAAATAAATGATGTTGTCGATATAATCCATCTACTCACCAATTAATATTGGTGCTGGTGAAGGGTAGGTGCCACCAACAAAAACAAAGGTGTAAAAATGAATAGAAGGTGTGCTTGTTCAAACAAAAAAATCCCATGCACCAGCAGTGCAAAGGATTTTTTATTAGTGTTGAATTTATACCCTACACGCTAACTTGCGAAGCGTTTTTATTGCGCTTGCGTTCGTTTTCTTCTAAGTATATTTTGCGTAAGCGCAATGATTGGGGTGTGATTTCTACATACTCATCCCCTTGGATATATTCCATACATTCTTCCAAGCTCATATTTATTTTTGGCGCAATACGTGTTTTGTCATCAGTACCTGAAGCACGCATGTTGGTTAGTTTTTTCTCTTTGGTAATGTTGACCACCAAGTCGTCTTGGCGGTTATTCTCACCAATAATTTGCCCCATGTAAATTTCATCTCCTGCTTCTACAAAAAAGTTTCCACGGTCTTGCAATTTATCAATAGAGTAGGCGATGGCAGTTCCTTGCTCGCCACTTATCATTACACCAGCCAAACGGCTAGGGATATTGCCCTTCCAAGGTTCGAATGCTTTAAATCGATGTGCCATGATGGCTTCTCCAGCAGTAGCTGTAAGTACATTATTGCGCAAACCAATAATGCCACGCGATGGAATCTCAAACTCCAAGTGAATCAAATCTCCCTTTGGTTCCATTACCAGCATATCACCTTTGCGCTGGCTTACCAGTTCTATAACTTTACCCGAAACTTCTTGCGGAACATCCACCGTTAAAATTTCTATTGGCTCACATTTTACACCATCAATTTCTTTCACAATTACTTGAGGTTGTCCTACCTGCATTTCATACCCTTCACGTCTCATGGTTTCTATCAACACTGATAAATGTAAAATACCTCGTCCAAATACCATATACGAATCAGCTGCACCTGTTTCTTCAACACGCAATGCCAAGTTTTTTTCCAATTCCTTAAACAAACGATCACGCAAGTGGCGCGAAGTAACAAACTTACCTTCTTTACCAAAAAATGGTGAGTTGTTGATGCAAAATAGCATGTTCATGGTAGGCTCATCAATATTGATTGGCGTTAATCCTTCTGGGCTTTCAAAATCAGCAATAGTATCACCAATTTCAAATCCTTCAATGCCCATCACCGCACAAATATCTCCTGCAAGTGCTTCTTCCACTTTCATTTTACCCAATCCTTCAAACGTGTACAATTCTTTAACCCTAGATTTTTGGATAGAACCATCACGCTTAACCAAACTAATGGGTTGGTTTACTCTAATGTTTCCGCGTAAAATACGACCAATGGCAATACGGCCTGTAAAAGAAGAATAATCTAAAGAGGTAATTTGCATTTGCAAGTTTCCAACTTCTACGTGTGGTGGTGGTATTTGCGCAATAATATCATCTAACAAAGCGGTAAAATCTTCGGTTGGTTTTTTCCAATCAGGACCCATCCAGCCTTGCTTGGAACTTCCATAAATAGTGTGGAAGTCTAGTTGTTCCTCTGTTGCATCCAAATTAAAGAATAAATCAAATACCTGGTCATGTATTTCATCGGGACGGCAATTTGGTTTATCCACTTTATTGATAACTACGATAGGTTTTTTACCTAAAGCCAAAGCTTTTTGCAATACAAAACGTGTTTGAGGCATTGGTCCTTCAAATGCATCAACCAATAGCAAAACGCCATCAGCCATATTGAGCACACGCTCTACTTCACCGCCAAAATCCGCGTGACCAGGAGTATCAATGATGTTTATTTTTGTCCCTTTATATTGTACAGAAATGTTTTTTGCCAAAATAGTGATTCCACGTTCACGCTCAAGGTCGTTGTTATCTAGTATTAAATCTCCTGAAGCTTGGTTTTCACGAAAAAGTTGTGTTTGGTGAATAATCTTGTCTACCAAGGTGGTTTTACCGTGGTCAACGTGTGCTATAATAGCAATGTTACGAATGTTTTGCATTTTGACTAATTAGAAAAATTGAGGCGCAAAAGTAGTGAAAATTTTAATAAGATGTATGACCAAATTGTAATCTACGCATTTATCTAGTGCTCATCTACAGGTGATTTTGCTCATGTTTTTATATAAGTATGCACCGATTTAAACAATTTAACATTATTTTTGATATTGATGAGCAAAAGACGAGGCTATATTCTATTTGCATTTTTTTACCTGTTTATTAGTTTTGGTTTGCAGGCCAACTTGCATTTTTGTGGGTCAAACCTCACAGAAATTGGCTTACTAAATGCCGATGAACCTTCTTGTGAATGTGCAGCAAGAACTGGTATGCACTGCTGCCATAATGAACAAATAACTACTCAAATAGACACTCCCTCTATTTTTATAGAGTCACTTGTTTTGCAAAAAATATTTTCTGCAGTTTGGGTTTATAACTTTCCTAATTTTGTTGGTAGCACAAAGCTTTTGCAAGCACCCGCTTTATTATACGAACCCGCGCGATTGCGATATTATTTAATACAAGAAATTATAATTGCCACTAGTGTGCTTAATATTTGATCCAATATTTTAGCGGTAAACCATTTTGTTTCCACCCTACTCTAAAATTATTCAATTATTCTCTTTTTGAGAAAAAAATCAATCATTAAATTTTAAACACATGAAAAGTATTATTATAGCTATTATTTTCTTATTTAAAATAGCCGGTGCAAGCGCACAACAAGAAACCAATTCAAAAAAACCAATATCCGTATCCATCAAAGTATTTGGCAATTGTACAGAATGCAAGACTCGTATTGAGGCTGCATGTGAAGTAAAAGGTATCAAAGAAGCCATTTGGAATATTGACACCAAAATACTGAATGTGGTATACGTTCCTGAAAAAATATCGGTGGAACAAATTCATAAGTTGGTGGCCGCTGTTGGTCATGATACGGAGAAAGAAAAGGCTCCAGAATCAGTGTACTTGGCAATGCCTGATTGTTGTTTGTATCGCGAAAATCCAAACACCCACCACGACTAATTCACAGCGAACTGATGAAAAGGAGACACAACCTTTTAGTGTTGTTGTTCTTTTATGCAACGTATTTGGTTAGTGCCCAAAAGCCACAAACCTTAAAAGGCATTGTATTAGAGCAAAACAGTAAAGGAATTATAGAACCAATACAAGGCGCAATGGTACATTGGGTAGCAACATCTATAGGAACATCAACAGACAGCAATGGCGTTTTTTATATCCTAACACATTCCACAAGTCGCGCATTGGTAATTCAAGCCACAGGATATAAAAGCGATACAATAACAGTGTCCGCCAAAAATTTTGTAAAGGTGATGCTGGTGAATAAGAGCAACCTAAGCGAAGTAACCATAAACTATGAACGTAAAAGTACAGAAGTACGTTTTTTAGACCCCTGGAAAACAACCATAATGAATGAAAAAGAGTTGTTTAAATCTGCCTGCTGCAACCTAAGTGAAAGCTTTGAAACCAATCCATCTGTGGACGTAAGTTATGCTGATGCATTAACTGGAACAAAACAAATTCAACTATTAGGCCTTGCAACCCAGTACACACAACTTACCCAAGAAGCATTGCCAAGCACACGCGGATTGGCCAGCGTTTACGGCTTTTCATACACACCAGGAACATGGATTAATAGCATACAATTAAGTAAAGGCGTAGGCTCGGTAGTAAATGGATATGAAAGCATTGCCGGACAAATTAATGTGGAACTCCATAAACCTGATGCAAAAGAAAAAGTGTATGTAAATGCTTATGCAAGTGAAGGTGGGCGCTATGAACTGAATGCCATAGTGAATAATACGGTAAGCAATACTTTTAGCCAATCAATATTGGTACATACAAGTACATACAAACTCCGCATGGACAGAAATGGGGATGGTTATCTCGATAATCCATTAGGAACCCAAGTTAATGGCATGTATCGGTTTGCGTTTAATAACCAAAAAGGGTTTGTGCTTTTAGGCGGTTTTAGGTTATTGGGAGATAAAAAAATTGGAGGGCAAATAACATTCTCCGAAAATATGTTTGACACAGCCAACCAACAAGCGTATGGTACGCGTGTAAAAGCTGAACGGGCGGAAGGTTGGCTAAAAACTGGTTATGTATTTCCTCAGAAAAAGTATAAAAGTATTGGGCTACAGCTAAAAGCAGAACAACAACGATACGATAATTTTTTTGGCAACAATACATATTTCGGCCTGCAACAAAGTGGGTATGTAAATCTTATTTACCAATCAATCATTGGCACCACTGACCATAAGTTTAGAACAGGTATGAGTAGCCAAATTGACCAATTTGATGAGCAATTTGTCAATCAGGCCAACAACTATTTATTTAACCGCAATGAATGGGTTACTGGTGCATTTGGTGAATACACATATTCTTACTTGGCTACATTTACCCTGGTAGCAGGGTTTCGTTCCGATTACAACAATTTATTTGGGTGGCAACACACACCACGTATGCATGCAAGGTATGCTTTAACCGAAAAAACTGTATTTAGAGCTTCAGCGGGTAAAGGCTGGCGAACACCAAATTTATTAGCTGAAAATAGTGGCATGATGTTGAGCTCACGTAAGTGGAATTTTAATACTATGATACCTTTAGCCTCTGGAGCTTTGCATTCAAACGTATGGAATATTAAACCTGAGTTAGCATGGAATTATGGATTAAACCTAACCCAAGATTTTAAACTCAATTACAGACCCGGAACTTTTAGTGTGGATTATTATTACACTCATTTTCTATCTCAAGTGGTGGTTGATAGAGATGCAAATGCTCAAGAGATCAACATCTATCAACTTAATGGTAACTCTTATTCAAACAGTATTCAATTTCAACTTGATTACCAACTAATTAGACGACTTGATGTTCGGCTAGCTTACCGTTGGTTTGATGTGCAACAACAATATAAACAAGGATTATTGCAACAACCAATGGTGGCCAAACACCGAGCGTTTGCAAACATGGAATACAAAACCAAAAACAAGTGGAACTTTGATGCCACTTTGCAATGGACTGGTGCCAAACGATTGCCAAGCACAATAAATAACCCATCAGATAAACAGCTTCCTCCATATTCACCCACATTTTTTATCTTAAATACCCAAGTGAGTAAAAGTTTAAAATACAATATTGATGTATATGGTGGTGTTGAAAATCTATTCAACTTTAAACAACTTCAACCCATCATAGATGGCAATAATCCTTACGGCACTTACTTTGATGCAAGCATGGTATGGGGGCCAGTATTTGGCAGAATGTTATACGCGGGAATACGCTGGAAATATTAATGACTTATAGCAGTATCTTGGGTATTGGCAAGCCCTTGTTTGGCTAGTAAATGCTTTACCATAATTGCATAAAATACCAAATAAGCAAAACAAATAAGCGTAATAAAATAAGAACCATGAATACCAATAGCAGGAATATCGGATAATAAACCTTGCACAGGCGGAATGATAGCTCCTCCTAAAATCATCATAATTAAAAATGTCGAACCTTGACTTGTGTATTTACCAAGGCCACAGAGTGCCAAACTAAAAATACAAGGCCACAAAACAGAACAGGCCAAACCGCCACTGATAAAAGCAAACAATGCGGTGTTGCCAGTGGTGAGCATACCTACAAGCATTGCACCAAAACCGAAAATTGCAAAAAGTAACATTGCTTTCGTTTGATTTTCGCCAGCCCAAATGAAAATAATAATCATGATGGCAATAGGTAATGCATAAATATATAACGAAGAAATAGCAGCGCCATTTAATGCATTTATCCCCAGCACAATTGCAAATACAAAATAAGGAACAAGCAATTGAGCCGTCCATTTTTTCCATCCACTTAGGTTAAAAATATACAAAGCACTAGTCCACCTACCAATCATTAAACTACCCCAATACAGCGAGATAAATGGCGAAATTTCAGACTCATCATACCCACCAAAATCGGGAAGTTTGAGCAATGCTCCCATATTGCTTTGAATACTTACCTCAACCCCCACATACATAAAAATAGCAACCATACCCAATACCAATTGAGGATATGTAAACGCCCCCAAACCTTTTTCGAAAGCTTCATTATTAGTAATATTAGGCAATGATGAAATATTGAAAAACAAAGCCATTGTTAAAAAAAGAACTGCTACCCCAATATATAAACCTGTAATAGAGGTGAGCGAGGCACTGCTAACTTGTGCATTGATACTGCCAAAAAGAACATAACTAACTAAAATTGGTCCGATGGTGGTTCCTAATGAATTTACACCTCCAGCAAGGTTAAGTCGGGTAGCTCCCGTATTTTCTGAACCTAAAGCAATGACATAAGGCTGAGCACATGTTTGCTGCAGAGAAAACCCCAAGGCAACCAAAAAATAAGACGATAAAATAAGCGCATAAGAACCTACTTGTACAGAAGGAATAATGCACAATGCACCAAATGCCGATAGGATTAAACCATACGTAATCCCTCGTTTGTATCCAATATGGTTTAACAATTCAATTTTGGTAAAACGTGAGTATAAAAAAAGCCCTAACGACCCCACAAAATAACCTCCATAAAATGTAAGGTCAATTAATTGTGACTGAAACTGAGTAAGTGCAAAATAACCTTTACAAAAAGGGATAAAAATGCCATTAGATGCTGCAATAAATCCCCAGAAAAAGAATACGATAACAAGCGAGTATAATTGAGATCGTTGTGTTGCAGTTTGGCTCATGTTTTAAGTTGGGTAAATGTTTATTATTAATATCCGATAGCTGATAGTCCTTAGTTGATTGTAGATTGTTGACTAGTTTTAAGTCTATGAGTTTTGAGTTTCGTAAACCATCAACTATGGACTCCCATTAACCATGTACTTCCATCAAAGACGGACTCTGATCAACTTATCCTAAAATCAAAAATTGCCTTTTTAACTGAACCTTCAAAATACGTTTACCCACACACCTAGCAAACTGACCATAATATCATCCACAACGATTTCCGCTCAAAACTAATTTTTACCAATAATGGAATAAATAACTGCCAATGAATAAATCTCAGTACATTCGATAAACATTAAATACGCATCACATGAAACAGTCTACATTATTTGTGTTACTTTTAGGATTTGGCATTATGCTTCCATCAACCTGCAGCAAAAAAACCAGTAAAGAAAAATCAAGCGCTCATAAAAAGATTCACACATCGCCAAAACCTGCTTCTCGTTTGGCTTTATTTGGCGCAACAATTAAAGTTATTGGGCAAATCCGAACTGCCTAAACAATACTTGCGACTTTATTAAGAGTCGTTTTACACACTATTCGGTGAACTGCCTTTAGTGCTTACAACATTGTAATGAAACGAATAAAAAAAGAGAAATTATACTGGTTTTGCCAATTGGGCGGATGGTTTTTGTTTACCATTTTGGAGGTATCCAATTACATGAATATGGATGGGTTTAAAAGCACCTTATTGCTGAACGGTTTGGTAAATTTTATCTTTGGAATTGCTGTTACACACCTATACCGTGTTTATATCATCCACAAGGGTTGGCTAAACTTTCCCTTATACAAAATTATTCCACGTGGTATTTTAGGTGTAGTTATCATGTCGTTAATTCTTACTGCAATTAATATTCCGTTAGATAGGTTGACTTATCCTATTTTCAAAACTGTTCCTCTTGATATTAGTTTTTTCCTAAGCTACTTTTTCAACCTTAGTAAATATATTTTATTGTGGACGTTAACCTACCACCTTTTTCAATACTGGGAGCTATCGCTTAAAGCAGAAAGGGACCGCTACCAAATTGAAGCTACCTTAAAAGAAAACCAATACAACAACCTTAAAACGCAACTCAATCCACACTTTTTGTTTAATTCCTTAAACAGCATTCGCACTTTGATAGATATAAATCCGGAGATAAGTAAAGCAGCTATCACACAACTTTCAAATTTATTGCGCAGCTCGTTGCAAATGGGTAAACACAAAACCGTGTCGCTACAAACCGAAATGGAAACTGTAAAAGACTATTTGGCTATTGAACAAATTCGATTTGATGATAGGCTCAACCTATATTTAAACATAAACCCAGAAACAGAAACATTGCAAGTGCCACCTATGATGCTGCAAACACTAGCTGAAAATGCAATTAAACATGGAATATCAACCACCAAACAAGGTGGCGAAATACACATCAACGCAAGTATAAACGATAGCCACCTGAAACTGCAAATACAAAATAGTGGCGTGTATAAACCCAAAAGTGAACATGATGGTGTTGGCATTGCAAACACGATAGAACGGCTAAAACTGTTGTACGATGATAAAGCAACATTTAGCATTACAAATATGGACAACCAACAAGTGTTAACAGAAATAAATATCCCATTATGAATACCATAACAGCTCTTATTGTAGATGATGAAAAACTAGCACGCGAAGGCTTGAAATCGCTGCTCAAAGAATTTGCTGAAATTGAAATAGTTGGCGAAGCAGCAAATGCAGATGAAGCATTAGATATGATTGATAAACATAAGCCCCAATTAATGTTTTTAGATATTGAAATGCCTGAAAAAAATGGGTTTGAATTATTAGAAGAACTGATAGAAACTCCTTGTGTAATATTTACTACGGCATATAATGAATTTGCTCTAAAAGCCTTTGAAGTAAATGCCTTCGATTATTTACTTAAGCCCATACAAACCATACGATTAAAAGAAGCAATAGGCAAGGTTAGAAAACAACTCATTGATATTTCAACAGACAAAGAGCGCACAAAACTGGCCGAACAAGATCAAGTATTTATACGTGATGGTGATAAGTGCTGGTTTGTAAAACTCACAGATATTCGCATGATAGAATCAGCTGGGAACTATGCAAAAATTCATTTTGAAACCTACCAGCCACTCATTCACAAAACCCTCAATGCATTGGATGAAAGACTTAGCACAGGAATTTTCTTTAGAGCCAACAGGCAGCAAATAATCAACCTCAGGTACATTGATAAAATTGAGCCTTTTTTTAATTCTGGATTTCTTATTTACCTAAAAGATGGAACCAAAGTAGAAGTTAGCCGCAGGCAAAGCGTAAAGTTTAAAGAAATGATGAGTTTGTAGAAGGATTTTAGGTTGATACGTGCAATTAATCTGCCATAGATTTTACATCCTGCCATATAAACTGTCCATCTTGAAACAAAAAAATGTCATTATCCAATTCAAATTCTTCCCCACTTTTTAACGTTTTCATGTTTATATCATTGTTGGCAGTGTGAATGGTTCCTTTAGTATAGTATGCCAATTGCAGGTATTGTATGTTAATCCCTTTTTTAGTTCCACAAAGAACAATATGTATCGGTTTTTTGATGCGTTTCAGCAACTTTATATCACGTATATCACTATCATCGCCAAGGAGCACAATATCACCATAATCGCGAAAAGTAGTTGTGGATTTAATAATTGCTTCTAAGTCATTTTCAGGATCATCACCACCTTCTCCTAATTTACGAACTTCTTCCAAGTCTTTCTTAAACTTTTTAAAATCTTTAGCTACGAATGAGTGAACACCTCCAGTATTGCCAATCATTTTTTTATTATCAGCCAAATTATCGCCATCATTAAATAAAGAATAATACTTTATTGTTTCCGACTCAAAATTCATTTTGTACCACACCAATAGTTGCCCGATGTAAGGAAACATACTCCCTGTCATATCCACCACCAGCAATACTTTTTTCCAATGGTCGTTGCGCTTAAAAACTTTAAAAATTGTGGAATCTTTTATTTTGTATTCACCCGATAAAAATTTGTCGAATTTGAGAGTGGTTTCCTTTGTTGGCGACTCATAAGTAACATATCCTTTTTTGTCAAAGTGAGAGTATGTCCCATTTATTTCCCCTTTATCAAAGTTGGCTTCTGTTTGAATTAATCCAGTTTGATCGTAACACCTCTCATATCCTTGTTTTTTTCCCTCCTTGTATAATTCTTCACATTTTGTAGAACAGTTGGGGTGAAAAGTAACACCTGGCCCATCAAGAACTCCTTTTTTATAGGTATTCGAGAATTCAATACAATCTTGTCCGTCAAAATAGCGTATTTCTAGTCCCTCCTTCTCATTATTCTCGTAAAATACTTCGTATTTCAAATCACCATTTTTCCAAAAATACCGCCAAAATCCATTTTTAATACCCGATGCCGAAGTGAGGTTAATGGTGTCTCCGTCAGCTATTTCAAAAGTTTGTGCAACTACAAAGTTACTTGCTAATAAACCTAAAATTATTAACCGAGCAATTGCACTTATTTCAAAATATTTGTAAGGTAACATCAAAATTGGCTGTAAATATAGTGTATATGCCTTATCCACAAAAACCAAACCTTGCGAAACAACTTGCTCGCTTGTACGTTAAACTATTATGAAAGCAGAATTAATCAATAAATACATCCAATATGTTTTGGATCATAATCAATCTCCTAAAAGTGTATACCTTTTTGCCAAAGCTGCCGATATTGAAGAAAAAGAATTTTACAAACACTTTTCGAGTTTGCAAATGTTAGAAGCTGCAATTTACAAGCAGTGGTTTACAGACGCGTTTTCAGAGTGCACCCAAAGTGAACCTTGGCAAAGCTATACCACGCGTGAAAAAGCATTAGCAGTATTTTACACATTTATTGAACATGCTAAAAATCACCGCAGTTTTGCTGTATACTTAAAAAAGCGCGATCTGATTAAATTGCCAAAATGGCCTACTTACCTCAATGAATTGCGCAATGAGTTTAAAGTGCTAATGATACCCATAGTAAATGAAGCGCTTGACACCAAAGAGGTTGAGGCCCGTAGGTTTATAGATGGCAAATACATTGATGCGCTTTGGGGAAACTTTCTTTTTGTGCTGCATTTTTGGTTAAATGATGAAAGTCCTGGATTTGAAAAAACAGACGAAGCCATAGAGCGTTCGATAAACCTAGCATTCGACTTAATGGGAAAATCTCCTTTGGATGCCGCCCTAAACTTTGGAAAATTTCTGTTTCAAAATCGTTAATGGTCCCTTATCCTTATTTTTAATACAATAATTCAATTTTCAATTAACCAGAATGGAACAAAACAGTATTCCCAGTAGTAAAGTGGAGCGAGCTATGCGCTTCGTGAAAACGGGAGCTCAAATTGGCGGAAATTACATAAAACATTATTCTAAAAAAATAGTTGATCCAAGCCTCACCAAAGACCAATTGCATGAAGACAATGCCACGGATGTATACAACGCACTAAGTGAGTTAAAAGGCAGCGCATTAAAGGTAGCTCAAATGCTAAGCATGGAAAAAAATGTGCTACCTCGTCAATATACCAATAAGTTTCAAATGGCTCAATATAGTGCACCTCCCCTTTCAGGACCGTTGATTGTACAAACGTTTGTGAAAAGTTTTGGCAAATCGCCACAGCAACTCTTTGATACCTTTGAAATGAAGGCCTCCAACGCAGCAAGCATTGGTCAAGTGCACAAAGCAACTTTGGGAGATAAAAACTTAGCGGTTAAAATTCAATATCCAGGTGTAGCCGAAAGCATTAAAAGCGACCTAAAAATAGTGAAACCAATCGCGTTTAGGTTGCTTGATATGAATGAGAAAGAGCTAGATAAATACATCAAAGAGGTAGAAAGTAAACTGATAGAAGAAACTGACTATGAACTGGAATTCAAGCGGTCAATTGAAATCAGCAATCAATGTAAACAAATTCCTAACCTCAAATTTACAAATTATTACAAAGAGTTTTCGTCAACTCGAGTGTTAACCATGGATTGGCTTAGCGGTATGCACATGGAAGAGTTTTTAAAAACAAACCCTTCACAAGAAGTGAGAGACAGCATTGGTCAGGCTATGTGGGATTTCTACGATGTGCAAGTTCATCAATTAAAAGCAGTGCATGCTGATCCGCATCCTGGCAACTTTTTAATGAATGCAGATGGCTCTTTAGGCGTAATAGATTTTGGTTGCGTAAAAGAAATACCCGAAGACTTTTACTTTAACTATTTTGCATTATTGGTGCCAGAAATTATGAAAAACGAAGCATCTATACAGTATATTATGATGCAACAGCAAATAATCAATGCATCTGATTCTTCACAAGCCCAAAAGATTATAACTGATGCATTTGTAAAAATGACCAACTTGCTCCGCACACCCTTTGATTTTGATGTATTTGATTTTGGCAACAATGCCTACATAGACGAAATTTATGCATTGGGCGAAGAAGTGAGTAAAATGGATGAGCTTAAAAAATCAAAAGAAGGCAGAGGCTCTCAACATGCACTCTATATAAACAGAACTTACTTTGGATTGTATTCGATGTTAAATGTGTTGCAAGCAAAAATAAAAACAGGCGTTAGAGATTGGAGACAACCCTTAATTGAATTTCACCTTAAACGTGCCAATTGATTTTTAGTTAACAAAACATAAACTATTCTGTAACATTTACGTGGCTATTTTATAATACGTTTCTAGTTGTTTCGCGGTTCAATCAATCAATATCATCAACGACTCGTTGGACGAAAGTAACGAATCAATTAGCTTTCAAATTATATCGGCAACAAACAGCCTAATAATAGATTCGCCAAGTACCACGTATTTACAATTATTGATAATGATACAACAATTATCCCACCAAGTGTGGTATCATTTGTTCAGCCAACAGGTAGTAGTATCGAAAGTATAGGAATGCAATTAATCAGCATTCGTATTTCACCAGCGCTTGGAGTTACATCAATGGTAACAATTAAAGCAACAAATGGCTTAGGTATTACTTATGGAACTCTAGGTGATTATACAACAATTTCTGGACTTACTAGTGTTGGAGATAGCATTGTATTAAACACTCGAGCCTTAGTATCAATAGCTACTTTTATCATTGTAATTAATGATGACAATATTGACGAATCCAATGAGAATATTGCATTCGAAATAGTTAGAGCCACAGGAAATACAAGCATAAGTGCAACAAATAGGCAGCAAATTTTTACAATTATTAATAATGACACAACAATTGTAAGAAATGTAAATTTTGCGCAAGCAACACAATCTGCGGTTGAAGATGCAGGAACTGCAACTGTCCAAATTGCTTTAAATGGCGCATTAAATGGTGCAGGACAAATAGTTTTAAAAGCAAACCGAGGTACTGAATTATCATCTGCGAATTTTTCTACAACGCCAGCACTCATTATAAACCTTACAAGTGGCTTAACACAAGCCAATTTCACCATCAATATAATAGATGATACCTTAGGTGAAAATGATGAAACGGTAAATTTTGTGATTGTGCGTACCTCACCCAATATTAATATTGGATCTGCATCACAACTATCGTTTACTATTATTGATAACGATTCTCTTTCGATAGGTATTAAGGAGTTGTTTATAAATGGCAAAGCAATTAAAATGTATCCAAACCCAAATAATATTGGAATACTTCATTTTAGCGATGCAGTTGATGCAGAAATAATGGATATTCAAGGTAAACAATTGATTTCTGTTGAAAAAACAACTGAGTTAAACTTGCACAATTTAGCAAAAGGTGTTTACATAATTAAAATTGAAGGAACAGTATCTCGTAAGCTAATTATTGAATAAAACATTTTAATTGTGAGCCCACTAAGTAATCCATTGTGATTCATTTCACAGTGGCTTGTTTTTATTTCCCCCATTAGTAACTTGCTGGCTCATGCAAAGAAAAATTTTTTGGATATTTATAATCGTGTTTGGATTGGTAAACAGCAATCCTCTAGTAAGCTTAGATTGGAATGATCCATTCGATTTTAGAAATGTATATCTAGGCTCAGTTTTGTTGAGTAAACAGCAAAACCCTTATGTTGACTCTACACTCAAACAAGAATGGATTAGTGTGTGTGAAATAGAAAAAATTCTAAATAATAAACCTCCCGGTTTACCTCAAAATTTTTTAGTTTATCCACCACATGCACTCATAGTTTTTTATCCGATGAGTTTCCTCAGCTACAAAACAGCAGTATGGGTTAATTTTTTTGTAGCTCTTATTTCATTATTCATTTGGTGCTATTTACTGTACAATTGGATGCCAATAAAATCTCCTTTACCATTTATAGGATTAATGCTAATTGCATGGGCATTTAAAGGAACAATGCATGCTCTTATTGTGGGTCAACCATCATTTTTAGCAAATATGTTAGCATTAAGTGGAGTGTATATGGCAGTGCAAAAAAATAAGTTTTGGCCTTGTGTAATTTTATTCGTTTTAGCCTCTTTTAAACCTACCACTTTATTACCTTATTTTATATATTTAGCATACAAAAAACAATGGAGATTGTTGCTTTTTATAACCATCGGTGCAAGTTGTTTTTTTCTATTTTCGGCATGTTACTTCCACGCACCTATTGAACTTCTACGTGATTTTTGGGGAAATATCAATCTATTAAAATTCCTTGTTTTTAATGATAATGATGAATTTTTTTTAGGTACAATAACAGAAATACGAACGTTAACTACGGTATTTTTTTCTCACTGGAAATATCTGTATATCCCTATTTACATGGCAACAGCAATTAGCCTTATATATCTTTTAATAAAAAACAAGAGTCTAAATTTATATTACCTTCTTTCTGTGTTAATTATTTTTGGCTTATTAGTAAGCCACCATTTATTTTATGATGTTCTTTTTATATTACCTATTGTTTGGGTTTATTATTATTACCCATATAAACTTAAGCGTATCATGATGCTGTGCTTCATTCCTTTTTTCCTGCCAATAAATGGATTGTTGAATCAATTGCAGCTATCTGACAGCTTTGAATTTTTATTTTGGAGCACCCCCATTTGTTTATTTATATTATTTGTTATTCTGATACTTCATCCCATTCATAAAAAGATTGACCTATTTTCGCAAACCGATGAGTCATTTTATTAAGACAGATTTAGAAGATACAATATGTGCATTGGCCACGCCTGGTGGTGTTGGCGCAATTGGTGTTATTAGAATTAGTGGCCAAAATGCAATAGACATTGTAAGAGGTGTTTTTAAAGGTAAGAATTTAAGGGAAGTGAAAACCCACACCATCCATTTAGGGAAGGTGTTTGATGGCGAAAAACTACTTGATGAAGTGCTAGCATCTGTATTTATAGCTCCCAAATCATATACAGGTGAAAACATCATTGAATTAAGTTGCCATGGTTCACCATTTATTCAACAGCAAATATTGCAGCTATTGGTAAACAAAGGTTGCCGCATGGCTAAGCCAGGAGAGTTTACTTTAAGAGCCTTTTTAAACAAAAAACTTGACTTGAGCCAAGCAGAGGCCGTTGCCGATTTAATTGCCAGCAATAGCGAAGAAAGCCATAGAACAGCCATAATGCAAATGCGCGGTGGATTTAGTTATCAAATAGCAGAAATGAGGGAAAAGCTGATCAACTTTGCCTCATTAATTGAACTTGAATTAGACTTTGCAGAAGAAGATGTAGAGTTTGCCAAACGCGATGACTTACAGAAACTTGTTCAATTAATAGTAGATATGATAGTGGTATTATTGCAGAGTTTTAAATACGGGAATGCAATTAAAAATGGTATTCCAACCGTTATTGCTGGAAAACCCAATGCTGGAAAATCAACTTTACTGAATGCCTTGGTAAATGAAGAGCGAGCCATTGTGAGCGAAATAGCTGGAACAACGCGCGATACCATTGAGGAAATATTTATAATTGATGGAATTGTTTTTAGGTTGATTGATACTGCAGGAATACGCAAGCAAGCATCAGATAGCATTGAAGAACAAGGAATTGAACGCACGTTTGAAAAAATTCAAAAAGCTAGCATTGTCATTTACGTATACGATGCATCCACTACTTCACCGACTGAGCTATTTGAAGAATTGCAACCATTTGAAAATACCAATGCTGTTATTATTCCAGTAACCAATAAAGTTGATCTTACCTATACTCCTTTTATAAATGAGCACTTAAAAATTTCTGCTAAAAATGGTACAGGTATAGATGAGCTAAAGTTACGGCTGATTGAAGTTGTAAAAAAAGACGAGGTGAAAAACGATATTATCATCACCAACCTGCGTCATTACGAAGCATTGCAACATTCACTAAGTGCACTAAATCAGGTATTGCAAGCCATAGAATTAAATACAAGTGGCGAATTTATGGCACTTGATATTCGCAAGGCCTTGTTTCATTTAGGAGAAATAACAGGTGATATAACCACAGATGATTTATTGGCAAATATTTTTAGTAAGTTTTGTATTGGAAAGTAGCATATACCATATTTCCAGTTTTCGTTTATTTAAGCCTAATCTTACGATTTCTATTATCTACAATGTATAATTGCACAATATATTATTGATAATATGAGCGCAAATGAACCCTACAAAGCTAAATTT
>Ga0105045_10000796_pt1 | contig 24334 bp, 22 predicted proteins | sample MAT02_FD_78089 | JGI IMG/M metagenome (GOLD analysis project Ga0105045, IMG submission 78089) | Freshwater microbial communities from Lake Fryxell liftoff mats and glacier meltwater in Antarctica - MAT-02 (megahit assembly) | ecosystem: Environmental > Aquatic > Freshwater > Ice > Liftoff... | reverse complement strand
GTCGGGGCCGTCGCCGCGGACCCGATCGCTGCCATTTCGGACGCGCTGGCGACCGGCGCGATCGATGCTGACACCGCCCACAGCCGCCTCATCGACGCCGTCGTGGCCTCGCAGATGCCCCCGGGAGCCGATCCCGCGGTGTGGCAGGGGATCCGCTCCGAAGTCGAGGCGCTGCTCGCCGGCGATCCGACGATCGCCGAGCTGCTCCGCGTGTGAACTTTGCAGACCTGTCCTTCGGGACAGGTGTCGATCAGGCCAATAAAGTACGCACCTGCGGCGAGACGAAGTGGGCCTCGGTGTCGAAGCGCGAGCGCAGGGCCTCGGAGATGACCTGCAGGCGTTCGACCGCCTTGAGGCGCCTGTCCATGATGATCCGCCATTCGCCGCGCACCTTGCACAGCCCGCCGCTACCCTGGCTAAGGCCGGTCATCGCGTCGTAGGAGACGCGCACGCCCAAATGGGTGGCGAGCTGCTCGAGCTCTTGGAGCTGCTTTTGTACGTCCCCGCTCGCCATCCCGGTCCTCGGGGCGAGGCTGCCGTAAAGCCTGGGCCTGCGCCAGTGTTTTCGCGGCCGAAGTCAGAGGCCCTTGCGCTGGCTGCTGCGCCGCGGCAGCAGATCCGGGTCGGCCTCGAAGGCCGACTCGAGCGCGGCGAGGGCCACGGCGACCGGGCTGTGCGGGCTGGAGATCCTGGGGGTCTCGAGCGTGATGGTGACGATCTGATCGCCGGGACGGCCGGCTTCGACGGGCACACCCTTGCCGCGCATGCGCAGCTTGGTGCCGGTAGCGACCCCTGCGGGCAGATCGACGATCGCCGTGCCGGTGAGGGTCGGCACCGGGACCCGTCCGCCGCGAGCCGCCTCGACGACGCTGACGTGCAGCTCGCCGACGATGTCGGCGCCCTCGCGACGTAGCCACGGGTGCGGCTTGACGTTGACGGTCACGCGCAGGTGCCCAGGCGGGCCGCCATACTGGCCGGGCTCGCCCTGGCCGTCGACCGTGCGCTCGGCGCCCGATTCGGTGCCCGCCGGCAGCTTCACGTGGAAGCTGCGTCTCTCGCGTCGCGCACCGCGCCCGCTGCACGCGTTGCACGGGTCTTGCTGGATCATGCCGACGCCGCCGCAGCGGCCGCACGCGCTGTAGCGACGCAGGAAGCCCTCGCCCTTGACCTCGCCGCGACCCTGGCACAAGGGACAGGTGATCGCCGGACGCCCACCGGGCTTGGTACCCGCTCCGCCGCACGTGCTGCACGCCCCGGGTGCCTCGAAGGTGATCTCGTGCTCGCCGCCAAGGACCGCCTGGGCGAGCTCGACGGTGAGGGTGTAGCGGATGTCGCGACCGCGGCGACGCTCGCGGCGCTGGCGACCGAACACGTCGCCGACGACCGCCGTGAGCAGGTCCTTGGCGGTCTGAAGGCTGACGCCCTGCCCTTGCCCGTGGATCAGCACGTCCGGCAACAGCCGCTGGGTGTCGTAGCGGCTGCGCTGCGCTGGATCGGAGAGCACCGCGTAGGCGCTAGAGATCGCCCGGAAGCGGGCCTCTGCGTCGGGATCGTCGGGGTGGCGATCGGGGTGCGTGGCGAGTGCGAGGCGGCGGTATGCGGCCTTGATCTCGTCCGCCGTCGCGCTGTTCGGCACGCCGAGCACGGCATAGTGATCCTGGTAGGTCATGCGCTGCGGGTCCCCGAGGGTCCGCGCGAGGTGTGCTCGCGTGGCGTATCCAAACTGGTCGTGGGGGTGATCGGATCGGGCGTGGGATCGGAGGTGGGATCGGGGACGGTCGGGCCGCCGATCATCGCGGCGTAGATGTGGCGCGACGATCGCTCGAGCGCAACAAAGGCCGGCTGCAACGCGACGGGATCGGCGTGGGCGCCGAGCACCCCGCGAAGTTGATCGAGGTCCCGCGAGACCTCGGCGCGGGCGCTCGCGGGCATGCCCTCGCCATAGCCCTCGAGCGCCCGCTCGCACGCGTAGGCGAGGGTCTCAGCCCGATTTCGCAGCTCGACATGGGATCGGCGGGCGAGGTCTTGCTGGCGGGCCTCGGCGGCTTCCGACGCGAGCGACGAGACCTCCGTGCGGGTCAGGCCCGAAGTCGGCTGGGCGACCACCGAGGCCTCCTTTCCGCTCAGAAGCTCGCGCGCGCTGATGCGGAGGATCGCGTCGGCGTCGAGCTCGAAGCGGACCTGGATCTGCGGGGCGCCGCGCGGCGCCGGCGGGATGTTGGTCAACTGCAGGCGGGCCAGGCTGCGATTGTCCTCGGCCATCTCACGCAGGCCCTGAAGCACGTGCACGGCGACGATCGACTGGTTGTCGACGCTGGTGCTGAAGGTCTCGGTGCGCCGGGTCGGGATCGCGGTGTTGCGCGGGATGAGCACCGAGAATACGCCACCCTGGGTCTCGACGCCGATGCTCAGCGGCACGACGTCGAGCAGCACCAGGTCGCCCAATTGACCGGCGAGCACGGCGCCCTGGATCGCGGCGCCCATGGCGACGACCTCGTCCGGGTTTTGCGCGGCGCTCGGGGTCCGGCCGAAGAACTCGGCGACGGCCTCGACCACCGCGGGCATGCGGGTCTGGCCGCCGACCAGCAAGACCTCCTCGATCTGCTCACGGCGCAGGCCGGTGTCGGCGAGCACGCGCCGACACGGCCCCAAAGTCCGGTTGATCAGCGGCCGCGTCAGGCGCTCGAGCTCGCGCCGCGACAGCGTGGCCGCGAGATGCAGCGGCTGGCCGTGTGAAGCGCAGATGAAGGGCAAGTTGACGTCGGTGGACAGCGCCCAGCTCAGCTCGTGTTTGGCCTTTTGCGCCGCGTCGCGCAGGCGCGCCAGCGGCCTCGGATCGCGCCGAAGGTCGACGCCGTGCTGGCGCTGGAACTCGCCGGCGAGCTGGTCGACCAGCGCGCTGTCGAAGTCCTCGCCGCCGAGCTGCGAGTCGCCCGCAGTGGCGAGCACCTCGAAGACGCCGCTGCGCAGCTCGAGCACGGACATGTCGAACGTGCCGCCGCCGAGGTCGTAGACGGCGACGATCTTCGGGGTCCGGTCGCCGCGCTCGTGTAACCCGTAGGCCAGGGCCGCCGCGGTCGGCTCGCTGAGGATCCGCTCGACGTGCAGGCCGGCGATCAGACCGGCGTCGCGGGTCGCCTGGCGCTGGGCGTCGTCGAAGTAGGCCGGCACCGTGATGATCGCGCGGGTGACCGGCTCGCCGAGCGCGTCGGTGGCCGCGTCGCGCAGACAGGCGAGCACTTGCGCCGAGACCTCGCTCGGCGAGCGGCGCCGGCCGTGGACCTCGACCCAGGCGTCACCGTTGTCGGCGGCGATCAGCGCGTAGGGCAGCAGGCGCCGCAGGTCGCCGACATCGGCGAATTTGCGGCCGATCAGGCGCTTGGCGGCGAACACCGTGGCGGCCGGATCCTCGCCGGCCTGGGCACGGGCGGCCTCTCCGACCAGGGTCTGCGCGCCGACATAGGCGACCACGCTCGGGGTGGTGCGGCTGCCCTCGGCGTTGGCGAGCACGCGCGGCTCCCCGCCGTCCATGATGGCGGCGCAGGAGTTGGTGGTCCCCAGGTCGATGCCCAGGATCGGGCCGCGGCTCGCCATCGACGGATCGTGACGCGATCAGGCGCTCGCGCCGGGTTTGGTGTCGCCACCCTTCGAGCCGGGGCCGGCGATGACGACCCGCGCCGGACGCAAGAGGCGATCGCCCTGACGGTAGCCGCGCTCGAACTCGAAGGTCACGGTGCCGGGGGAGTGGTCGGGCGAGTCGACCTGCGAGAGCGCCTCGTGCATGGCGGGATCGAAGGGATGACCCACGGTGGGCACGGCCTCGATGCCATGCCGCACGAGCGCCGAGCGAAACTCGTGGGCGACCATCTCGATGCCCTTGAACAACTGCTCGTTGCCGCGGGCCAGCTCGAGCGCGCGGTCGAGGTTGTCGCCGGTCGGGAAGAAGCTGGTCAGCAGATCCTGACGCGCACGAAACACCGCGTCGTCGATCTCCCGGCGGGTGCGCTTCTTGAAGTTCTCGAGCTCGGCGACGGCACGCAACCACTTGTCCTTGAGGCCGACGACCTCCTGCTCGGACTTCGCCAGCTTCTCGGCGTCCATGTTGATGACGTTCTCGGCGCCGGTGTTGGTGTCGTCGTCATTGCCAGACTCCCCGTCGAGGGAGGTGTCATTGCTTACTTGGCTCATGCGGCTCCTTTCATGGCGACTCGGTCAGGCGCGCGCAAGCTGGGCGTGACGTATCACTCGCTCGTGCGGGCCGCCAACGCCTGGGCGGCGTACTCTACCAGAGGAATCACGGCCTCGTAATCCATGCGATCGGGCCCGAGTAGCGCCACGCCCGCGGTCCGGTGGCCGTCGTCGTCGCCTTCTCCAGGCTGCACGCGACAGCCGACCAGGCTCAGACCCGAGAGCACGTAGGGGGGCTCGCCCTCCCCCTCGCTGTCCAGACCGCCGCGCCCGCTCATCCCGCTCATCCCGCCGAGCCCGAGCACACCCGGGCGCAGCTCGGCGGCGACGTGGACCTCGGCGCGCGCGAGCCCGACGCGCTCCGGCAGCAACTGACACAGCAGCTCCGCGAGCCCGTGATAATCGTCGAACAGGGCCAGGATCTGCGCCAGGCTCTGGCCGCTCTGGCCGGCGAGCAGGCGCTGCCCGGCGATCTGCACCCACAGGGGATCGAGCGCCGCCGCGGTGCACAGCCACAGACCCAGGCGCAGGCTCTCGGCGAGCAGACGGTCGAGGTGGGCCTCCTGCTCGGTCCACATGCGGGTCAGATCGGCCCGCGCCTCGGGGAGAGTCTTGCCGATACACAGGCCGCGCAGGCGCTCCTGGAGGCGCAGCAAGGAGCTCACGGTTGGTTCGACACCGCCGTCGAGGGTGACCGGATGCACGTGCGTGGCGCCGTCGTCGAGGCCGACGACGACCAGCGCGCGGCGGCCCTGCACCGGTACGAGGTCGACCTGCCGCATCACACCGCGCCGACCCTCGCCGACGAAGGTCACGGCGACGCAGCCGACCAGCTCACTGAGCACGCGGACCGCGGCCCGCATGCCCTCGGGGCCGTGCACGACCTCGCCGAACGAGACATCGACCGCGCGCCGGACCTCCGCGCGCAGCGGCGGTAAGGTCCCGAGCGAGCGCACGTACAGCCGCATCCCCGCCGCGCTCGGCACACGCCCCGCGGACTGATGCGGCTGATGCAGCAGCCCCTGCTCCTCAAGCGCGGCGAGCTCGTTGCGGATCGTCGCCGACGACCACTCGAGGTGCTGCGTCAGACTCGCGGAGGCCACGGGCCGCCCCGTCACGATGTAGTCGCGGCACAGCGCGAACAGGATCCGCTGCCGACGGGGACTCACTTCGGCCACGGTCGATGGTGTTAGCGCGATCGGCACAAACACGCCAGCCCCTGCCCGGCGCGCTTTTGCGGCGACCTGCGCGCGCCAGGCGTCGGCGTCCCCCGCCGAACCGCTGCCGGCGCAGGGCATCAGGCCAGCAGATCGGCCGCGATCGCGTCGTGCCACAGCCAGCGTCCGGCCGCGACGCGCAGGTGGGTAGCGCTGTACTCGAGGTTGCCGCGCGCGACCTGTTTGCGCGTGCGCGCGTCGATCCACGCCCGATCGACCGCGGGGAAGCGGGCCAGGTACGCCGCCAGCTCGAGGCCGGGCAGGTGGCGCAGCCCGGTCCACAGGCCCTCGGCGGCCGCTGCGAGCCGATCTTGCGGATCGATCTCGGCCGGCGTGCCCGGGTCGGCGCGCCAGGCTGGCAGGCCGCGCAGGTTTCCGCGTCGGGTCACCGAGCCGTCGGCGGCGTACACGGCGGAGTGTGCCGAGGGTCCGAGGCCCAGGTAGTCCTGCCAGGTCCAGTAGCCGAGGTTGTGGCGCGCGCGTCGGCCCGGCGCGGCGTAGCTGGCGACCTCGTAGTGCTCGAGGCCCGCGGCCGTCAGCGCTGCCTCGGCCGCGAGCAACATGTCGGCCTGGTGATCGGGGTCGGGCAGGCGTCGCTTGCCGCGGCGCACCAGCGTCTCCCATGGCGTGCCGGTCTCGATCGTCAGCGCGTAGACCGACACGTGGCGCGCCCCGAGGTCGACCAGTTGGCGAACATCCTCGCCCAGGCCCGCGTGGGTCTGGCCAGGCCAGCCGACGATGAGATCGGCGCTGACCTCGAGTCCGACCGCGAGCGCCGCTGCGAGCGCGGCCGTCGCCGTCGCCGCGTCGTGGGCCCGACCGAGCGCCGCCAACCCGACGGTCTCGAGGGTCTGCACGCCGAGCGACACCCGCGTGCCGCCGATCGCCAGCACCGCGGCGTACAGCGCCGGATCGCCGTGCTCCGGGTTGACCTCGACCGTGTACTCCTCGCTGCCTGCGCCGGGGAAGCGCCGCGCGATGAGGGCCCCGAGCGCGCGCAGGCCGTCCGGGCCGAGCAGGCTCGGGGTGCCCCCGCCGAGGTACACGGTCGGCCACGTGCTCCCCGTCGGGACCACGGCGCTGTCCCCGTGGACATGTCCCTTCGCACCTGCCCCGAGGGCCAGGCGCGCGTCGAGCTCGCGCTCGAGGTCGGCGAGGAATTCACCGGTCGCGGGGGCGCGCCCGACCTGGAAGTCGAAGTCGCAGTACGGGCAGGCGCGCGCGCAGAACGGGACGTGGACGTAGAGACCGCTCACACGTCGGAGACCAGCGCGGCCAGCTCGGCGCCGTGCGGGACGTCGTCGTAGAGCTCGACGCCGCCGTCGCTGCGAAACCGGGCCGCGATCCCGCGCGCCCACCAGGCCGGGAGCTGCTCGAGGTCGACACCAGCGCCGCGGAGCAGGCTGAGCTGGCCCTCCGCCGACTCGACGGACGCGGCGTGGAACGGCTGGCCCTGCCCGCGCATCTGCGATCCGAGGCGCCGCGCGGACCGCTGGGCGGTGCCGTCCTCGACCCACTCCTGCGCCGCCAGGAAGGCGCGCCGGGCGATGCCGAGGTCGGGGAATTCGAAGATGTGTCCCGACACGTGCAACTCCTCGCCGAGCAGCACGGCGAGGCGCGCCGAGTACATCGACAGCAGTTGCTCATAGACCGCGAGCGACGAGCCCATGCGGCCGACCGCGTCCGGACGGATCAGCGCGACGACCTCCTCGGCGTTGGCGTACGCGAACGAGACGTTGTGTGACTGCAGCAGGCCGATGCCGGCGCGGACCGTCAGCCGCGCCAGCTCCGAGTCGAGCGCGTCGCTGCTCCGGGCGCGCTGCTCGAGCAGGCGGGTGACCGCCTCCGGGCGCGGCGCGAACTGCATGACCAGGCGAAAGCCCGGCATCGGTTCGTGGTCACCGAGCACGCGAAAGGCGGAGAATTTTCCCCAAGTTAGATTGCCTTGAACCTCAGCGCTGTTCATTTTGGGCGGGCCTCGCGTTCGCAATCACTTCATTGTGAAGACCGTATAGGCGATGTATCCCAGGCCGCCGAGGCCGAGGACGACGAGCAGCCAGGTCAGCGCTGCGCCGCCCTTCTTGGTCTGTTCGGCCATCACGCCGTGACCGAAGCTCCCGGCGTTTATACCGGTATCGAGGGAGGACAGCGCGCCGGTCGTGAGTGTCTGGCCCGCGCGCACCACCGGGCGGCCGGAGGTCGGCGCGCGACCCAGCGGCGCGATGCCCTGTTTACCCGAGCCCGGCGCTCCCGTGAGGCCCTGCTTGCCCGAGCCTGGCGCGCTGGAGGCCGCGACGACCGGTCGCCGCGTCTTCGGGCCCTCGGACTCACCGGCGCCGACGGCCCGATGCTTGGCGGCACGCCGCCCGCCCTGCGTCTGCGGCCCGGTCGCGGGAGCGGCATCGGCATGACCCGCATGGCCCGTTCCCGGGGTCTGGGCGAGCTGCTGGCGCTGCTGCTCGAACTCGGGTCCGAGCATCGACGCGAGGTTGCCGATCGTCATCGACTTCTTGCTGCGCACGCCGGAGGTGTCGGGCGCGTCGAAGCTCTTGGCCCACTCGGGGGCGGCGTCGGGGTCTTGATCGAGCGCGTCGAACTTGTCGAAGTCGAGGGCCTCGTCGACGAGGTCGTCGTACTGGTCGTCGTAGTTGACCTCGGCCGGCGCGCCCTCGCCGAACATCTCGCTCATGTAGGCGCTGACCATCCGCGGCGTGCAGCGGATGCCCGCCTCCTCCGTGAACTTCTCGAGGTCACGGAAGAAGTGGTCGCAATTTTGATAGCGCTCGGCCGGGTCGACCTCGAGCGCCTTCATGATCACGGCCTCGAGCGCCGGCGCGAACTCGGGGTTGACGAAGGTCGGCGCCGGGATGTCGCCCTCGACGATGCGCTCCGCGACCTCCTCGGGCACGCCACGAAACAGCCGCCGCGACAGGCACATCTCGTAGAGCACGATGCCGAGCGCGAAGATGTCGGCGCGCAGGTCGAGCTCGTGGCCGAGGACCTGCTCCGGGGCCATGTAGGCCAGCTTGCCGGCGAATTGCCCGTCGCCGCCGGCCTGCAGGCTCGCGCGCGTGGCCGCGATCCCGAAGTCGACGATCTTGCAGGTGCCATCGTAGCCGACGTGGATGTTGGTCGGGTTCATGTCGCGGTGACACAGACCCAGCGAACGCCCGCGGTCGTCGGCCCGCGTGTGCACGTAATGCAGGCCCTCGAGCGCCTGCATCACGATGCCGAGCGCGATCTGCATCGGCAGCATGTGCCCGGTCTTGACGGCGCGGCGCAGCACCGCGACCAACTCCTGACCCTTCAAGAGCTCCATGGCGATGTAGTACTCGCCCTGCAGTTCGCCGAGGTCGTAGGTGTGGACGACGTTCTGGTGGGTCAGCGTCGCGGCGACGCGGGCCTCATCGAGGAACATCTGAACCACGCTCGGGCGTGCGGCGAACTCCTCGCGCAGCCGCTTGATGACCAGCTCCTTGGCAAAGCCCTCGATGCCGGAGTACTGCGCGCGGTAGATCTCCGCCATGCCTCCAGTCGCGATGTGCTCGACCAGCACATATTTGTCGCCGAACGGCGTGGCCTCAATATTGCTCAAGGTCGGCCGACACTACCGGATCCAGGATCCAGCGCCAAGCCCCGGAGAGAGCCGAGGTCCGTCCGCACGGCTTGTCCCCGGTCATCACCGCCAATTGCCCGCGGACCCACAGCTCTGGCCACGACTGTCCCTGCACGCACGCAGGCGGGTTTTCCGCGCGGCGCCTAGTCGCGCTCTGGTTTGAGATCTCGCTGCATCAGCGCGTGGACCGCGGACCGCACGCTGATCCCCTCGTAGAGAATGGCGTGCATCATCGTCGTGATCGGCATCTCGACGCCCTCTCGCTGGGCCAGGCGGTGGGCGCTGAGCGTGTTGTTGATGCCCTCGGCGACCATCCCCATCTCGCCCAGGATGTCCTCGAGCTTCTGGCCCTGGCCGAGCGCCAGGCCGACCCTGCGGTTACGCGACAGGCCGCCGGTGCAGGTGAGCACGAGATCGCCGAGGCCCGCGAGGCCCGAGAGCGTGGCCGGGTGAGCCCCGAGCGCGTGACACAGGCGGCCGATCTCTGCGAGCCCGCGGGTGATCAGCGCGGCCCGGGCGTTCTGGCCGAGCCCGGCGCCGTCGCACACGCCGGCCCCGAGCGCGATGACATTTTTAAAGGCCCCGCCGAGCTCGACGCCGACGACATCCTCGGTGACGTAGGCCCGCAGTCCATCGCCGCCGAGCAGGTGCTGGATCGTGTCGGCGATCGCGAGATCGTGGCTGGCGATCACGACCGCGGTCGGCATGCCGGCCGCCACCTCGGCGGCGAAGCTCGGGCCGCCGAGCACCGCCATGCGCGCGGCGTGGCTGGCCGGCAGCGTCGCCGCGACGACCTCCGCCATGGTCGCCAGCGAGTCGACCTCGACGCCCTTCGCGGCGACCAGGTACAGCGGGGTCGGCTCCTCGCCGGCCTGCTTCAGCGCCGCGATCACCTCGCGCACGTCGACCAGCGCGGGCCGCAGCGCGTGGCTCGGGAACGCGAGGATCACCAGGTCGGCGCCCCGCAGCGCGGCGGCGTAGTCATTGACCGCGACCAGGTTGTCCGGGAACGCGAAGTCCGGCAGGTAGCGGCGGTTACGGCGGTCGTGCTGCATCGCCGCGAAGTGCTCCGCGCTACGAGTCCATAGGTGGGTGGTCAGGCCCCGGCGCGCGGCGTGCAGGGCGAGGGCGGTGCCCCAGCTACCCGCGCCTAGCACGGTGACGACGGGCGAGGACGGCGGCGCGGAGGTCATGCCCGCTTATAACACCGGGTCCACCACCAACGGAAAGGCCGCGCGCAGGTCCGCCGGCACGCGATCGAGGGTGTGGGTGCGACGATTGGTGAACACCCACAGGGTCTCGGCGCGGGCCAGCACCGGGCCGCCCTCTCGGGCGATCGCGTACTTGCGGCGCGAGCTGACCTTGGCCATCTCGCTGACCCAGGTGCGCACGATCACCGCGTCGTCGGCGAAGGCCGGGCGCAGGTACTCGATCGCGTGTGAGCGGACCACCCAGGCGTTGCCGAGCGCCGCGTAACGTGCTGCGTCCCACCCGACGGCCTCGGAGTGCTCGAGCGCCGCGGCGATCATCCACTCGAGGTAGCGCAGGTTGTTGACGTGGCCCAGCTCGTCGATGTCCGCCGGCACGACCGTGCGACGGTGCTCGTGGACCCCGGGCGGGGCCGGCCCGGAGGTCGCCGACATGCGCGCGATGATAGCCGAACCACTCGCAGTGTCGGCCGATCTGCCGGGGCCACCGGGGCCATCGGGGCCACCGGGGCCAGCCGGCAACGCGCGCGACGCGATGCCGCCTGGCACCCGCCGCAGGCCCTCGACCCCGAACGTCACGTCCCGCCGAGCACGCACCCCGGACCCCGGCGACGATGGTACGCTCGCGCCCGCCGTCGCCACAAGCGACGTACAGACGATGCTGCCGCCGCGCTACGCCCACTGGCTGACGGAGCTGCTCGGGGGGAGCTTGCCCGAAGAACAGGCGGCGACTTGCTCGCGCTGCGCGATGCAGGTCGACTCGGTGGAGGAGGGCTACCGGTTCCGGGCCGACGCCAAGTGCTGCACTTACGTGCCCGCGCTGGCCAACTTCCTCGTCGGCGCCGCGCTGCGCGAGCTGCCGCCCGGGCCCGCGCGTGTCGGCCTTGATCGTCGGGTCGCCGACCCGGGCGTGTGTACGCCGCACGGCCTCGACGTCAGCGACGACGAGCGCACGCGCTACCAGGCGATCGTCGCCGCCGAGACCTTCGGTCGCGCGCCCGGTCTCCGCTGTCCGCACTACCTCGAGCAGGAGGGCGGCCTGTGCGGGATCTGGCGCCACCGCAACGGCGTGTGCGCGACATGGTTTTGCAAGCACGACCGCGGCGTCGCCGGCCAGCAGTTCTGGCAGGCCGTCGAGGCGCTGCTGGCCCTCGTCGAGCGCGAGCTGAGCCACTGGTGCGCGTGCCAGTTGCTGTACCACGGGGCAGCGACCGAGCCCGCCAGCCCCGACGAGACCGTCAGCGCCTGGGACCCGTGGGCGGCCCGACCCGCCGACTACTACATGCGCGCCGCCGCGTTGGTCGATGAGCTCGCCTGGCCCGAAGTACAGATCATCGCGGGCGCCGAGCTCGGCCCGCTGCTCGCGCGCGTCAAGGCGACCCACGCCGAGCTGCGCCGCGAGCCCGCGGTCCCCTCGCTGGTGCCGCTGCGACGTCTGGTGCCCGGCGAACTGCGGGTCAGTCACCGTGGCAGCGAGACCTCCCGGATCGTCACCTACAGCGACAGTGACCCGCTCGATCTGCCGAACGAGCTGCTGGACATCCTCCCGCAGTTCGACGGCCGACCGACCGACGAGGTGCTCGCGGAGCTCGCCAGCGAAGGCATCGTATTGACCGACGAGCTGGTCGCGCAACTTGTCGACTTCGCGGTGCTCGCCGACCCCTGAGCGCGCGTGCATGCCCGCGCGAGATCGGGTAGCTTCGCCCGGCGATGCCCCGCCGCGCCCACGTCCTCGCGCTCGCCTTGACCGCCTGCGGCGGCGATGACCTGCCCGCGGCGCCGACCCAGGCACCCGCCGAGACCCCCGCGGCGCCGACCACACCGACGGCATCGACCTCATCGGGGGTCCCGGTCCCGCCGCCGCTCGATGATGCCTTCCACGCCGAGTCCGTCGAGTTCGCGCGACCCGGCCTGCGCTTCGGCTGGCCGGTGGAGAGCGTGCACATCACCTCGTACTTCGGCTGGCGCACCAACCCGATCACGGGCGCCGGCACCAAGCTGCACCGCGGCCTCGACCTGCGCGGCGAGACCGGCGACCTGATCCTCAACATCGGCCCCGGCGTCGTCGCCTTCGCCGGCACCGACCCCCTGCTCGGCAACCTCGTCATCGTCGATCACGGCCTTGGCGTGACCAGCTTCTACGGACACATGAGCGACATCCTCGTGCACACCGGGCTCCCGGTCGACCGCGGCGTCGCGCTCGGGCTGGTCGGCAACACCGGCCGCAGCGAGGCCCCGCACCTGCATTTGACAGTGAAGCTCGGCGCCTTCGCGGTCGATCCGCTGTGGTTAATCGGCGCGCCGCTGCACCCCTACCCCGCCCTCGCCGCGTACGTCAGCCCGGAGGACTGATCACCACGCCCCGGCCGAACTACATGCGCAGCCGCAGGCCGCGACGCGCCGTGTTCGCCCGGCGCTTGCCAGTCACATCAAAATGGATCGCCACGCCGAGGTCCCAGGCGAAGAACACCTCGCTGTTGCGCCGGTTCACCAGGCCGGCGACGCCCGCCGAGCTGAAGATGTCGAGCGTCCGCGCGATGCGAAACTGGATCCCGCCGTGCGCCTGGCCCCACAGCGTGCCCGGCGTGCCCTCGGCGATCGTCGGCTGGGCGCGCGCGCGGGCGTAGATCGCGAAGAAGTGGAAGTGATACGCGGCCCCGCCACCGACGTAACCACCGAGCGCGATGCGGTCGTTCCAGCGCCGACTGTCGCAGCCCTTCTCGTCGGACCGGCAAGCCTGGCTGCCGCCGGCCCCGAGCCCGACGCCGATCTCTCCGTCGACCGCGCCGTGGAGTTTGTGGTCGCGTCGCGGCGCGTGCGTGAAGCGGCCGCCTGCGAAGCCCATGCCCCAGCTCCCGATCGACCCATCGGCCCCGACCTCGATCGCGGCCCAGTCGCGCACGCCGTAGCCGATCCAGCCGCCGCCGGCCATTGGCGTGGGGACAGCCGCGAAGCCGCCCGCGACCTCGAGCTCGCCCTGTCGCAGCCGCCCGGGCGCGCCATAGCCGAGGCTGCGCACCGGCGGCGAGTAAGCGCATCCGCCGAGGAGAAGCATCACGACCAGGCCGCGGATCATGCCCCACCGTAACGCGCCTGCGGCCGCCAGCGCAAACAGGATCTCACCACTCAGGCTCGCGCGGCGCGCCAGAAGAACAGGCACACCGCCGCGATCGCCAGCAGCCCGACACCCTCGCCGAGCATGCCCGCGAGCACTGGTTCGCCCGACTTCGCGATCACGCCGCCGGCCACCAGCGCGGCCACCAACACGCCCGCGAGCCCCTCGCCCGCGACGACCCCCGAGGCCGCCAGGATCCCCGCCCGCGCCTCCCCCTCGGGTCCTGTCTTGACGGTCACGCCGCGCTCGGCGAACGCGCGCACGCAGCCACCGACGAAGATCGGCGCCATCGAGGCCAGCGGCAGGTACACGCCGATCGCGACCGCCAGCCCCGAGACCCCACACAACATCGCCGCGATCGACACCCCGGCGCCGCTGAGCACCAGGCCCCACGGCAGCTCGCCGCTGAGCACGCCCTCGATGATCGTCTTCATCAGGGTCGCCTGCGGGGCCGGCAGTTCCTTGCTGCCGAAGCCGTAGCTCGACAGCAGCATCACCGTCGCCGCGACCGCCCAGCACGCGCACGCCGCCCCGATCAACTGGCCGAGCTGCTGGCGTGCTGGCGTCGCGCCGACCAGAAATCCGGTCTTGAGGTCCTGCGAGATGTCACCCGCCTTCGAGGCCGCGACCGCCACGATCGTGCCGACCGTCAGCACCGCCGCGCGCGCGCCGGTGTCGATCCAGCCGAACGCCGCGAACAACGAGGCCGTGCCGATCAGCGTGACCAGCGTGATCCCCGAGGTCGGCTGCGAGGACACCCCGACGATCCCGACGATCCGCGCCGCCACCGTGACGAACAGCAGGCCGAACACCGCCACCCCGGCGGCGCAGATCAGCCGCGCCGCCAGCCCCATGTCGCCCGCCAGCACGCCCGGAACGAACGCGACCACCAGCACCACGACCGCGATCGCCGAGCCGATGAAGCTGCCCGGCAGGTCGCGATCCTCGCGCGCGCCCGTGGTGCCCGCACCGGACTTGCGCATGCCACGGATCACCGCCGTGAACGCGCCGACCATCGTCGGCAGGTTGCGCACGACCGTCAGAATGCCGGCCGTGGCGACCGCCCCGGCGCCGATATAGCGGATGTAGCGGGCCCAGATGTCGCTGGCGGTCATGTCCGCGACCCGCGTCACCGTCTCGGGATACAGCGGCCCCGGCAGTCCGGCCCCGATCCACGCGATCAACGGGATCAGGGCCAGCGCCGAGACCACCGCGCCCGCGACCACCACCGCCGACTGGCGATACCCGAGGATGAAGCCGACCGCCAGCAACGCCGGCGCGACCTCGATCGCCAGCTCGCCGCGCGGCAGCACCGGCAGCGCCAGACGCAGCTCGGTCGGCATCAAGAACAGCAGCGCCCCCGCGAGCTTGATGACCGCCCCGACCGCGATCCCGCGGAAGATCCACGCGCTGCCGCTCGCGCCGGAGGTCGTCGCGCGGAGCACCTCGGCGCAGGCCGTGCCCTCCGGGTATGGCAGCTCGTGGTGGCTGTCGACGATCAGCAGGCGGCGCAGCGGGATCATCGCGGCGAGCCCCAGTAGTCCGCCGAGGAACGCCAGCGCGACGATCTGCCAGTACGGCGGCGCGACGCCCCACAGGAACAGCACCGGGATCGTGAAGATCGTGCCAGTCGCCAGCGAGGTCGACGCCGACCCGATCGTCTGCGACATGTTGGCCTCGAGCAGCGTCACGCCGCGGCGCTTGAGCACCGCCACAGTCATCACCGCCGCCGGGATCGAGGCCGATACCGTCATGCCGACCTTGAGCCCGAGGTATGCATTCGCCGCCCCGAACACCAGGCCGAGGATCACGCCCGTGATCACCGCCCGCCCCGTGAACTCCGCCAGCTCTGGGTTCGCCTGCGTCACTGATCGCCCTCCGTGGAAAAAATGTTCCTCAGTCTTCGCCCGGGTCGGGGTCGGACAGATCGAGCTGACGAGCGCGGCCGGCGTGGCGCTGCTTCCACGCGGTGAGTTCGGGCTCTACCATCGCGCGCATCACGTGGCGTCGGGCGACACCTTGTCCGCGGTCGAAGTACAGCGCCAGACCGTCGATGAGCCGCCCTCCGCGAAACGCCCCCGCGAGGTCGCGCAATGCCGGCGAAGGGTCAAACGAAATGCGGGCCCAACCGAGCAGCACGACCGCGAGGTCCTCGACCGCCGCCAGAAAGATCCGGTCGGCATTCTCTTGCCAGTGCTCCATGGCATGGCCAAAGGTGTCGTGATCCAGTCGGCCCCCCGGCACCTTGGCTGCCTGCACCTCGCTCCAGATCATCATCGCAAGATGGTGTGACGCGTAGGGCATGAAGGGCTCGGCCCAGGCCGGATAGGCGAGACTTCTTCGCCGGGTCTCCACGTCACGCAGCACGGCGACCGCGACGACCACCTCCGCGCCTGTGAGCATCGTCGTGAAGATCTGGCTGTAGTACTGATCGAACAGCTTCATGCCGGCGGTGCGGGCGACATGCGGCTTTTGTCGCAACACCGCCATGATCGCCTCCGCCGCCTCCGCCGAGCCGATCGCGCCGGCCATGCGACGGGCCCCCCCGCGCTTGGGCGCGTAGATGTGGCCGAGCGCCTGGACATCAAGCATGAGGCGCCGCTGGACCTCATCGTTCGCGCGCAGGTCCTGCAGTTCGATCGGTGTTTGACTGTTCGTCGCGTAGGTGATCCGATCGATGATCTCCTGATCGCCCTCGCCAAGCGCGTACAGGCGTACCAGCACGTGGGCGTGCGCGTAATCGTCGTCGGGTCGCTCCTGTACGGCCCGCTGGATCGCCTTGCAGGTCTGGCCGCCGTTGATGATCTGCAGGCCCTTCACCTGCACCGCGAAGTTGCGGGCTTGCAGCGAGTTGTGCTGGAAGCCGCGGCAGACCATGGTCACACCGTTGTTATAGAAATAGAAGTTTGGGCGCATCTCGGGAGCCGCCAGCGTCGTGAGCATGTCCTGATTGACCCGATTACCCGCACCGAGGAAGCGTCGGATGTTGCGCTCGAGCAGCAGGTCCCCGTGCTCTTCCATAAGCGCGGCCAGTTGGCGGACCCCGACCCGACCGACCAGCACCCGGCGAAAGCTCAGGTCCTCGACCGCGGCGTCGCCCTCGAAGGCGAGGGTCGTGTTGATCTCCCGCGGCGTCTTGAGCTCGACCAGGCGCCGATGGTTGACGAACTCCCACTGGACCTGCCGCGGATCGAGCCCCGCCTGGGCGATCCGGGCGTCGCCGTCCTTCTGCCAGCGCACGCCGTTGTTGCAGAGCACGACCTGGACCTGTGGGATCGCGCCGTCGCGGATCCTCGACCGGGCGTCCTCGACGGCATGGGCGATGTCTCGCATGCCGGTGAGCGACTTCTCGGGATCGAAGATCGTGGCGACTGTCTGGATGATCTTGGGCAACTCACCCGCCGGGAACGCCTTCTTGCCCTCGAGGCTGCCGTAGTACTTCGATTGAAACAGCCAGACGGTGAAGTTCTCCTGCACTGTTTCGCCGACGTAGATCGCGTCGACTCCGCCGTCCTCGCCGCCGTCGGTCAGACAGTCGACGGCCTTCGCCTCGTCGAGCTCGAGCAGCGCCGCGACACACAGCGCGCAGAAGGCGTTCGACTTGCGACGCTCCTCGGTGTTCACGCCGCGCTCGGAGAGGCGTGCCCCGTACTCGTCGACGACGCGGCGAACCCACTGCTCGACGATGCCGGCGTAGCTGTCGCTCATGCGCGGAGCATACCCGAAAGCGCGCTTTAGCCGAAGGCCGCGCGGATGTCGGGCTTGCGAGCCCGCGTCCATTGCAGACGCATGCGTCGCAGTTGCATGAGGTCGAGGCCGCGGGACGGGTCGCGCCAGTGCTGCTCGTGCGCTCGTCGCAGTCGCGGCAGGATCTCGAGCGGATAGGCGATCGGCGCGCGGCACAGGCGGGCGCCGTCGCGGGCGAACACCACGCGCAGCTCCCACAGCGCCGCGATGCGGCCGCGTTCGCCGAGCGGGGCCGCGAGGTTCGGGTCGTCGATGCGCAGGCACAGCCCGCGCAGCCGTCCGCGCAGCACCGCCGGCTTACCGGGCCAGACCTCGTAGAGCCCGACCTGCGAGCGCGCCACAGCCTGCACCGCGCTGTCAGCCTCGACGCCTGCTACGTGGCCGTGGGCGGCCCGCCAGGCCCATGTCTCGCCGGGGCTCGCCGCGTCGATCTCCGCGTCGCACAGCGCCCAGTCGATCCGCGCCGCCTGCATCGCCGCGTGGTCGCGATCACCGGCGCCGAGGCGACCGACCGCTGCGTCCCAGCGTGCTAACAACGGCGCCGCGCGGGCGGGCCCCTCGGCGCCGCCGAACACCGCCTCGCCGAGGCGATCGAGCTGGCCTGCCCACCACGCGCGGTCGGACCCGTCGAGCGCGTCGACGCCGTGCGACACGCGGATAAGCCCGCGCTCCGGCATCAGCGTCGCCAGCGTCGGGTGACGACCGACGACCGGCGCTTCATCCTTCATGTCGCGCTTCGCTGCGCGCGGGTCCGGTGGCGGCGGACCTGGCCGACGAACGCGGCGAGCAGGTCGCTCGCGTCGTGCGGCCCCGGCGACGCCTCGGGGTGGTACTGCACGCTGGAGATCGGGCGGTCACGCAGCCGCAGCCCGGCGGCCGTGTCGTCGAAGATGTTCTTGTGGGTCAGCGCAGCGCCGGTGCCGAGCGACTCGAGGTCGACCGCGAAGCCGTGGTTTTGACTGGTGATCGCGACCCGCCCGGTGTCCTCGTGACGCACGGGGTGGTTGCCGCCGTGGTGTCCGAACTTCATCTTGTAGGTCTTGCCGCCGAGCGCCAGCGCGAGCAACTGATGCCCGAGGCACACCCCGAAGATCGGCGCATCGGTGGCGGCGATCAGGCGTCGCAGCTCCGCGATCACGCCGGTCGCCGCGGCCGGATCGCCGGGGCCGTTGCTGAGCAGCACGCCGTCCGGACGCAGCGCCATGATCTCGTCGGCGCGCGTACCTGTCGGCACCACGGTGACCCGCGCACCTTCGTCCGCCAGACGCCGGAGTAAGTTGAGCTTCACGCCGAAGTCCCAGCACACGATGTGTACGTCGGCCGGCGGCGCGTCGACGCCCCAGCTCGGGCTGTCCCAGGTGCTGCGCTGCGGCGTGCTGACCCGCAGGGTCAGGTCTTGCCCCTCCATCGACGGCGCGCTGCGGGCCAGCGCCAGCAGGGCGGGCACGTCGTCACAGTCGGTGCTCAGCGCCGCCATCACGGCCCCGGCGTCGCGCAGGTGCCTCGTCAGCGCGCGGGTGTCGAGCTCGCTGATCCCCGGCAGGCCCTTGCGCGCCAGGTACGACGGCAGGTCCTCGGTCGCCCGCCAGTTCGACGGCGCGGGCGCCAGGCTGCGGATGATCAGCCCCGCGCAGCCGTGGTCACGCGACTCCTCGTCATCGGGGTTGACGCCGACGTTGCCGACTTCCGTGACCGTGAGACACACGAGCTGCCCGGTGTACGACGGGTCGGTGACGATCTCCTGGTAACCCGACATCGCCGTGTTGAACACCAGCTCGCCGACCGCGGTCGTCCGCGCCCCGAAGCCGAGCCCGCGAAACACCCGCCCGTCGGCCAACACCAGCAACGCCGGTCCGAGGCACTGCGGAGCGTGTACGGGCGATCCAGCGAACGCAGCGGATGCAGCGGATGCAGCAGATACCGCAGATGACACAGATGACGCAGATGACACAGATGACTCGAGGTCGGGACGTGGGCTCATCGCGTGGCTCCGGTGTCGGCGATCGTCTGGACCAGCGGCACGCCGCACGCGCGCGCCAGCACGGCCATGCGCACGGCGCCCCCGAGCGTCACCTGCCGGAGGACCCGCGAGCGCGGGCCGTCCGCGACCGCGTCGGCGATCTCGACCCCGCGGTTCATCGGCCCGGGGTGCAGCACCACGCCGCCGCGGGCCAGGCGCTCGAGGCGGCGCTCGCTCAGGCCCCACGCGCTGTGGTAGCTGGCGTCGTCGGGCAACTGCAAGCTCGCGGGCAGGCGCTCGCGCTGGATCCTCAACATCATCGCCACGTGCGCGCCCTCGAGGGCGGCGTCGAGGTTGGGGGCCAGCTCGACCTCGAACTCCGCGGCGAGGGTGGCCGGGGCCAGCTCGCCGGGTCCAGCGATCACCAGCTCGGCGCCGAGGGTCCGCAGCAGCCGCAGGTTTGATCGCCCGACCCGGCCGTGTCGCAGGTCGCCGCAAATAGCCACACGCAGCCCCGTCATCGCCCCGGGCACGGGCTCACGATCGAAGGCCTCGAGGATCGTCAGCGCGTCGAGCAGCGCCTGGGTCGGGTGCTCGTGCGCGCCGTCGCCGGCGTTGATCACCCGCGCCCGCAGTTGCGAGCACAGCCACCCGGGGTAGCCGTCGCGACGGTCGCGGACGACGATCGCGTCGAAGCCCATGGCGTCGAGGTTGCGCAGCGCGTCGAGCTCCGTCTCGCCCTTGGCGGCCGAGCTCGCGGCGTCGTGCTGGAAGTCGACGACCTGCGCGCCGAGCCGCCGCGCCGCGACCTCGAAGGACAGCCGGGTGCGCGTACTCGGCTCGGCGAACAGGCTCAGCACCTGCGCGCCGGCCAGGCAGTCCGAGCGCCGCGGCCCGTCGCCGGCGGCCAGCGGGATCAGGGCGCGCGCCGCCGACAGCAGCGCGCAGGTCTCCGCGAGATCGAGGTCGGCGATCTCGCAGAGGTCACGCCCGGGGCGCCTGGCCCCCAGCGATCCAGCACTGACGTCCCCACTGCCGTGACCGTCGCGATCACCCTCGACGCCCGGGTCCTGCTGGCCCGTCACGCTCGCTGCACTGTCGGACGCCGCGCGCATGTCTCCTCCCCGCTGCCGCAGCCGGGTTACTCCGCGCCGCTCGCCCGCGTCAAGCGCAGCCGCCCGCAGATCGCTCACAGGCGGCCACAGTGCTGCTACCCTCGCGCCAAGGACTCGCGCATGGCCGACCCTACCAACGTCCCGACCGCGGCGGTGCTGCTCATCGGCAACGAGCTCCTGAGCGGCAAGATCCGCGACCAGAACGGCCACAACCTGGCGAAGATGATGCGCCGCCGCGGGATCCGCCTGCTCGAGGTGTGCACCGTGGAGGACGAGCTCGCGGCGATCGGCGCCGCCCTGCACCGCCTGCTCGAGCGCAGCCCGCTGGTCTTCACCTCCGGCGGCGTCGGCCCGACCCACGACGATGTCACGATGGAGGCCGTCGCGCTGGCGCTCGGCCGCCCGCTGCGCCGCGACCCCGCGATGGAGCGGATCCTCCGCGAGCACTTCGGCGAGCGCATCACCCCGGCCGGCCTCAAGATGGCCGACCTCCCGGATGGCACCGAGCTGACCGCCGAGCACGGCTGGCCGGTGATGCGCCTCTCGCTCGCCCGCGGCCGCCGGATCTACATCCTCCCGGGGATCCCGGAGCTGTGTCGGGCCAAGATCGAGGCCCTCGAGGCGATCCCCGGCGAGCTGCCCGACGCGGGCGGCTGGGCGCTCGAGGTCTTGCATACAACGATGGACGAGGCCGACCTGGCCGAGCCCCTCAACCGCGTCGTCGCCGACTTCACGACCGTCGAGATCGGGTCCTACCCGCGCTGGACCCCCGACCCGCACGGCAACCTGCGCTGCGTGGTTCGCCTGACCTTCGAGGCCATCGGCCCCGATCGCCACCTCGCCCGTGAGGCCCGCGACACCCTCGCACGCGCCCTCGGCCCCGCCGCCCTCGTGACCGAGACTGGACCCGAGAACCGCGACTAAGGTCCACCCGCGTCCGGGCGCGCGCTCACGCGAGCCTGTCCGCCGAAAGCTTGCGTGGGTCCTGGTGCACGGGCCGGGCCGGACGTGCTAGCTTCCCGGCCATGCGCCGCACCCCCCCTGCGCCCTCTCTCCTCGGCGGTCTGCGTGCTCTGGTGGCCGGTGGCCTGGCCCTCGGGCTGACCATGACCGCGTGTGAGCAGGAGAAGAAGGACCTCCTGGCGCTGCCCGCCGCCTACAACCCCGCCGGCGCCGAGCTCACGCTCAACAAGAAGAACCTCGAGACGTTCAACTTGATGAGCAAGGATGCCCGCCGCCAGCACCTCAAGCAGCTCAAGGAGACCCCCGGCAGCTTCAGCGGCCAGGCGATCTTCCAGAGCGGCAACGGCCTCGCGCCCACCGTGGAGGACTCGCAGCACGGCACCTACGAGCTGTTCGCCCACGTCCCGACCCCCCCACTCTACGAGATCACGATCGACTACCAGATCTTCACCACGCCGGAGCTCGGCCGCACGCTGGCCCCCAACCACGCGCTCCAGTTCCGCGGCACCCTCGTCGACCTCCGCTTCGAGGATGAGACCAAGCCGCGCAAGATCACCGTGCGCATGAAGGCCGACAGCGTCGAGACCATCACCGACAAGACCGTCGTCGGCGCTCCCGCCACCGCAGCCACCGCCTCCGCTGCTCCTGCTGTCCCCGCAGCGCCCCCGGCTCCGTGAACGTGGTCCTCCCGGTCGCAAGCTCGCCCGCCCTGTTGAACTCGGTCGGCTCCCCCCTCACCTGGGGCATCTTCTTCGCTGGCTTCTTCGTGATGCTGGCGCTCGACCTCGGCGTCTTCAACCGCAAGCCGCACCGCGTGTCCGTGGGTGAGGCCCTGCGCTGGACGATCGTTTGGGTCTCGCTCAGCCTCGGCTTCAACGCCTACGTCTATTACGCCTTCGGCTCGGAGAAGGCGCTCGAGTTCATGAGCGCCTACTTCATCGAGGAGGCCCTCAGCGTCGACAACATCTTCGTGTTCGTCGTCCTGTTCCGCTACATGAAGATCCCGCCGGAGCTGCTCCACCGGGTCCTCTTCGCCGGCATCCTCGGCGCCCTGATCCTGCGCGGCGTGTTCATCGGCGCCGGCCTGGCCCTGATCGAGATGTTCACGTGGAGCCTCTACGTGTTCGGCGCCTTCCTGCTGTTCACCGGTCTGCGCCTGCTGTTCCTCCACGACGGCGGCGGCAGCGAGGGCCAGGGCCAAAAAGACAACTGGGTCAAGCGCATGGCCGAGAAGTACCTGCGCGTCACCAAGGAGTTCGACGGCGCCAAGTTCTTCACGGTCAAGAACGGCAAGCGCTTCGCCACCCCGCTGTTCACCACCCTCCTGATGGTCGAGACCGCCGACGTGGTGTTCGCCCTCGACTCCATCCCGGCGATCTTCGGCATCACCACCGACCCCTTTATCGTCTTCACCAGCAACATGTGCGCCGTCATGGGCCTGCGCTCGATGTTCTTCTTGCTCGAGAACGTCATCGACCGCTTCCACCTGCTCAAGTACGGCCTCGGCCTGGTCCTGAGCTTCGTCGGCATGAAGATGATCCTCGGCATGGGCCTCGGCACCTGGGTCGCGGAGATCCACATCCCCGTCAAGATCTCGCTGGCCGTGGTCGCGGCGCTCATCGGCGGCTCCGTGCTGCTCTCCCTGCTGTTCCCGCCGCGGCACGTGCCCAGCAAGCCGAAGTGAGCGCGCCTCGTCAGGCGCGCTCCGTCGCTAAGTCGCGTCGCCGATGCCGTTCGGTGAAAATACTCCGGCGCCAGTTTCAGTAAGGCCGCTTACAAAATAGACACTGGCAGCGAAGCGCGGTGCTCGAGGAGTCATTGACCCTCACCGACCTCCCGTGACCAATCACGGGGAGGTCGCATGCACCCATCTCCCTCGTCGCCACCTGAGCCCGACCCGTCGCTGCCCTCGCCATCCTCGTGGCTCCCGGACGGCGTGATCGAGGGCCGCTTCCAGATCATCCGCGAGCTCGGTCACGGCGGCATGGGAGCCGTCTACCTCGTCTTCGATCGCGAGTTCTGCCGCGAGCTCGCGCTCAAGCGGATCCATCCGAAGGGCGTCGGGATCACGAGGAGCGCTTCCGCCGTGAGTACCGGGCGCTCGCGGCGATCCGCGACCCCGGCGTGCCGCAGCTCCACCACAGCGGGAAATGCGCTGATGGCGCGGCGTGGTTCACGATGGAGGCCATCCGCGGCGAGCCCCTACGGGCCATCCTCGACCGCGACACTCTGGGTCCGGCCCGCGCCCTGGACCTGGCGATCAAGCTCGGCAAGATCCTCGCGGCCGCCCACGAGGCCGGCGTCATCCACCGCGACGTCAAGCCCGCCAACATCATGGTCGAGCCCGGCGACCGCGTCCGCCTGCTCGACTTCGGGGTCTGCACCCCGCTGCCGCGCTTCCTGCGGGCCGCCGAGCCCCGCCGTCGCACCGCCCACGTCGATCGCTGGCAAAGCGGCGAGGACAACTTCACCGGCACGATCGGCTACAGCGACCCCGTCACCTACGACGGCACCGCGGCCACCGTGCGCAGCGACATCTATTCGCTGGCCGTGATCCTCTACGAGATGTCCACCGGCCGCCGCCGCTGCGACCCCGACAGCCTGGCCTATCGCAACATCGACAGCGCCGAGTTCCCGGTCGCGCTGGCCGCCCTCGCCGACGACCTGCGTCGGGCCGTCTCCCACCACCTCTTCGAGCGCCACCGGACCATGGCGGAGTTCGTACAGCGCCTCGAGATCGCCCGCGGGCTCCTGGCTCGCCGAGGCGGGCCCGAGCCGACCACGCCCCCGCATACCACCCCTGCTCCTGGGGCTCGCCCTCGGCATCGGCGTCGCCGCGCTCGCCGTGACCCCCGCCCCTCCGCCCCCTCCGGAGCCGGTCGCCGCACCCCCACCGCCCCGCCAGGAGAGCGCCACCCCGCCGCCCCTCGCCAGGCCCCCGACTCCCGTCCCTGACGGACCGACCCCGAGGCAGTTGCGCATCACCGGAGGCGTGACCCTCGGCCTGGGCGGGCGAGAGAAGGACATGCTCGCGGCGCTGCGCACCTACGGGGTCGTCCTCCCGCCGGGCGCGCTCAGCGGAGTGCTGCGGCTGTTCCTCCTGCTGGGCTGCCCGCTCGTGTCGCAGCCCAAGCCCGCGAAGGGCCGGCGCTTCTCCAAGTTGTGGCACCTCGAGTTTGTGGTGGCGCTCGACGTGGAGGACCCG
>Ga0105045_10000794_pt1 | contig 24349 bp, 11 predicted proteins | sample MAT02_FD_78089 | JGI IMG/M metagenome (GOLD analysis project Ga0105045, IMG submission 78089) | Freshwater microbial communities from Lake Fryxell liftoff mats and glacier meltwater in Antarctica - MAT-02 (megahit assembly) | ecosystem: Environmental > Aquatic > Freshwater > Ice > Liftoff... | reverse complement strand
TGTTTCGTGGGTAAATAAATTTAAATTAGGAGCAAGTAAACTAATGAATAGTGTAAATATAATTCCGCCAGAGATATTTCCTAAAATGACTAATCCCCAAATTCGAAGTAATTCCCAGATCGAACGTTGTCCGTTTAATACGGGTAATGTTAAAACAGAAGTTTGTTCTGTAAAAAGAGCCGATTTCCCCAAAATAACAAATACAAATCCAACTGGATAGACCAAACTAAAAAGTTTATAAATAGTAGTTTCTTCTACCTTTCCCGACAATAAATAATAGAGTGTACAAACAAGAAAATAACTAAAACCTATTTCAAGTCCCGCAATAACTGCACTAAGCGTCATTGCTCTTTTTTTGATTTTAAAAATTTCTTCTCCTTCGTGGATTACATTACTTAAAATATCGCGGTACTTATTATCACCGCCAATTTCTTCGGATTTTTTCTCTAAGTCTTTTTGGTGTTTTTCTTGGTCTTTTTCTTCCGTTCCCATCTGTTTTTATTTTAAAAGCAAGCAGAATGAACAACTGGTCTTCCATTTACATGCATCTAATTTAGTAAATAAAAACGAAATATAAAATCGTGCGACTTTGTTTAATTTGGCAAAAATAAAGTTGGCGAATGCCCACCAGCGTGTTTGAAGGAAGCTAATCTGATTAATTTATAGTTTAAAATAGCCTAAAGCCTCAATGATTAGCAACATTGGAATTAAAATTGACAAAAACAGTAGTGTTGATAAATATGTATTAAAAAGTTAGACCAACTATTTTTTCAATGCTTCTTAGATAACCTAATTAATCTTGTATACTAGTCCTATTTGTATGAGCAGACTTATATCTTCACCCGCAATTTGCCATTTTTCATTACTTCGCAAGGAATTTACAGGGTCAGTCCATAAGAGGTTTGGTTCGATCTGGAAGGAGAAGTTTTCGTTAATTTTCTTATTTAAAATTCCAGAGACGGATATAGTCATAAAGCTACTTTCAATGGCGTTGGAAGAATTGATTAAATCGGGTCTAAATTGTTGATTTGTGAATCCGAAACCGAAATTATATCCGAAATTCCATTTTTGATCAGAATTCAAATGTTCAAGTAAAATCAGCGTTGTGAGCGAGGTTACTTCGCCATCAATAGCTAAACCTGGGTTTTTCCAATTGTTTCCTTGAATTCCAGTATTTAGATATTGAAATCGCAATTTAGCTCCAAAATATTTTTCAGCAGCAGCATATTTCAAATCGATATACGAACTAAACGGAACAGAATACTTGATGTTTATGCCATTATCTAAATTTTCCATGAGGTAAGTTGTTCCCGAACCCATTCCAAATCCCACTTCAAAAGTTTGCGATTTTCCGTCCGTAAAAAACAATAGGGCAATAAACGACAGTAATGTAATTTTTTTCAAGTTTGTGATTTTTTACTATTTAATTTTCAAATGAGTTTGCTTATAGTACTAGTTTGTCTAAAAACCTTGATTCAAACGTATTTTAAATTAGGGTAAATATAGTGATTTTCTGTTATGATTAATTTTTTTTAGGACGATACAACATCCAGTCATTAAAATCCTAGACGAATACTTTAAAGCAACCCTCGTTTAGTGAAAATCAAAAATACTATCTAAGACTAACAAATACCATTTTCACGCTTCGTCATTCTGAAAAAGCAGGAAACGCAATAGTTCATCCAGCTAGTTTGTCATTCCGACAAAGGAGGAATCGCACTAGTTCATCCGCCTAGTTTGTCATTCCGACAAAGGAGGAATCGCACTAGTTCATCGACTTAGCTTGTCATTCCGACAAAGGAGGAATCGCAGAAAAGGAGGAATCGCATAATTGCTTAACACAAAACTATATTCAATACCAGTCTCTTCGCTAACCTCATAAAACGTGACCTTGTCTCGACACTTCTGTAGTCTTGTAAGCGGCTCAATAGCCTAATTTTATGAAACAACATTAATTTACGCAAAGAAATCTACTGATTTTAGGAATTCTTCTGGATTCATAATTCCTAATTTACTTTTTTTAATTGTTTATTTAATTTTAAAAATCTCTAAAGATGTGTTTTTTAGTTCCCTTCTGTAGTAGTGCCATCAAATTTAATATAAGCAATAAAAACATTTGTATATTAATTCTAAATGGCGGGCACTCTAAACAGCTGGCTAAACAATTGTTTGCCACGTTTTATCTTCCTCAAATATAAAAAAAAATCAACATCAAATTATATAAAAAATTAGAAGAAACAAAATCTTTGCGTCTTTGCATCTTTGCGAGAAACAACTATCAAAAAACTAAAATAATTCGAGCTAATCCGTTATTTTTTTAACCTATTATTCAACCCTTTTAAACTTTTAAACTTTTTAAACCTCTTAAACTTTCAACCCCTTAAACTCTTAACCTCTTAACCTCTTAAACTTTCAACCTCTTAAACTTTCAACCTCTTAAACTTTCAACCTCTTAAACTTTCAACCTCTTAAACTTTCAACCTCTTAAACTTTTAAACCCTTAAACCCTTAACCCTATAAACACTCAAACTCCATTGTTTAAAACCTTGTTCATAATAAACAAACCCTTTCCCTCGTTAATTCATTAAGCAACCTAACTTTGTACCTTATAAAAAAACCAACCATGCAAAAACAAATCTGGATACTGTTATTCATGCTCGCCTTAACGAGTAGAACAAGCGGTCAACAAACAGAAATTTATACCCATCCACTTCGCGAATACAACCGTGCAGTCGAATTGTATAAAGACAAACAATACCTATCTGCCCAAATTATTTTCCAAAAAGTAAAAGACGAAAATCCGCACTATGAAGTTAAATCAGACTGTGCGTATTATATTGCCAATTGTGCCATTCGGTTAAATCAGCCCAATGCAGACACCCAAATGGAAAACTTCGTCGCCGATTATCCAACTAGTTCTAAGCAAAATCAAGCGTTCATAGAAGTTGCTCATTACTATTTTGAAGTAGGCAAATATCCGCAAGCATTAAAATGGTTCGAAAAAGTAGACGAAAGCAATTTGACCAATGCCGAACGTGAAAAATTTAATTTCCAAAAAGGCTATGCGAATTTCTCAAACGGAAACAAAAAAGAAGCCACAAGCTACTTCAACAAAGTCGTTAACTCTAAGCAATTCGGTTCACAAGCCAAATATTACTTGGGATATATGTCGTATGAAAAAGACGATTATAAAGTCGCCAATGAATATTTTGAACAAGTAGAAGGCGAGCAAAAATACAAAGAAAAAATGTCTTACTATCAAGCAGACATGAACTTTAAATTAGGCAATTTTCAAAAAGCAATCGATTTAGGAATTGCCGCCATGCCAAAAAGCGATGCACAGGAGAAATCGCAACTCAATAAAATCATCGGCGAAAGCTATTTTAATCTTAAACAATATGACAAAGCCCTTCCGTATTTAAAAGAATACAAAGGAATCAAAGGAAAATGGAGCAACACCGACTTATATCTTTACGGCTATTCCTATTATAAACAAGGCGATTATGAAAATGCGGTTGCTCAGTTCAATAAAATTATCAACGGGAATGATGCGGTGGCACAAAATGCCTATTACCACTTAGGCGAAAGCTATTTAAAATCCGATAAAAAACAACAAGCGTTAAATGCGTTTAAAAACGCTTCAGAAATGGAGTTTGATTTAAAAATTCAAGAAGATGCATTCCTTAATTATGCGAAATTAAGTTATGAAATCGGAAATTCATACCAAACTATTCCGGGTGTTTTAGCTGCTTTTCTAGAAAAATATCCAACTAATCCGAATAAATTAGAAATAGAAACCTTATTGATTAATTCGTTCATTACATCTAAAAATTACAAAGGAGCGTTGGAATTAATTGAGAAAAATAAAAGTTTTGCTAACAAGCAAGCGTATCAAAAAGTAACCTTCTATCGTGGATTAGAATTATATACCGATGGTGATTTTCCAGCTGCGATGGCGATGTTCAAAAAATCCATTGGCGAACCACGTGATGCAAAATTCACCGCTCGTGCCACGTTTTGGAAAGGCGAAACCGAATATGTATTAGACAGTTTTTCGGAAGCATTACTCACATTTCAGCAGTTTTTAGGCTATCCCGAAGCGAAACAAACGCCAGAATACAAAAACATTTTTTACCATATTGGGTATACGCAATTTAAATTAAAACAATACGAACAAGCGGCTACCAGTTTTCAAACTTACATTGACAATTCTAAAAGCGATAAAGTGCGTTTGAATGATAGTTATTTGAGAATGGGCGATTCGTATTTTGTTTCTGCAAAATATTGGCCAGCAATGGAAGCCTACAACAAATCCATTGAAATGAAAGGCGTCGATGCCGATTATGCTTCGTTTCAAAAGGCGTTAAGTTATGGTTTTGTAAACCGAACGGATAAAAAAATTGAAGATTTAAACCTATTTCTAAAAACATTCCCAAAATCACAATACCGCGACGATGTTTTGTTTGAATTAGGAAATACCTACACCAATGATAATAAAACCGATTTAGCAATCAAAACATACGACCAATTAACAAGCGAATTCAAAAATGGTTCGTTTGCCGCTAAAGCGATTTTGCGTCAAGGGTTAATTTATTATAACGATGGCAAACCACAATTAGCCATTACTAAACTGAAAAAAGTGGCTGCCGATTTTCCTAGAACGCCAGAAGCAATGGAAGCCGTTACAACCGCTAGACAAATATATGTTGACACCGGAAACGTGGGCGATTATGCCGACTGGGTTAAAACACTAGATTATGTGGAAGTTTCTAATGCCGATTTAGATAATACAACCTACGAATCAGCCGAAAAGCAATATTTGCAAAACAATGCGAAAGGTGCGATTGCTGGATTTAGTAGTTATGTATCTAAGTTTCCAAACGGAATTCATGCGTTAAAATCGAATTTCTATTTGGCACAATTATATTTTGCAGATGGATTAGAAACAAACGCTATTCCGCATTATGAATTTGTAGTTTCTAAAACAAGAAGCGAATTTACAGAGCAAAGTTTAGCACGATTAACCGAGATTTATTTAAAAAAGAAAGAGTACGCCAAAGCGATTCCAGCATTAAAACGACTAGAAACCGAAGCAGATTTTCCGCAAAATATCACGTTTGCACAGTCTAACTTGATGAAATCGTATTATGAGCAAAAAGACTATGTTAACGCCGTGCAATATGCGGATAAAGTGTTAGCCAATCCAAAAGTTGACGATAGAATTAAAAGTGATGCACAAATGATTGTGGCTCGCTCTGCCATCAAAACCAACGATGAAGCAAAAGCAAAAATCGCTTATGCAAAATTACAAACCATTGCCAAAGGTGAATTAGCAGCAGAAGCTTTGTATTATGATGCTTATTTTAAAAACAAAGAAGGAAAGTTTGAACCCTCTAACGTGGCTATTCAAAAACTAACCAAAGATTATTCAGGTTACAAATATTTTGGAGCAAAAGGATTAGTCTTGATGGCAAAGAATTTCTATGCCTTGAAAGACAGTTTTCAAGCTACGTATATCTTAGAGAGTGTTGTTAAAAACTTTACGGATTATCCCGATGTTGTCGAAGAAGCTCAAAAAGAATTAGACCTAATCAAAGCAGAAGAATCTAAACGAAATTCCTCCATACAAAACTAAATAAAGCCTAAAAAAACCTAATTTATGAAGATTTCAAATCGATTTAAAATCACTGTAATCGGACTCCTTTTTTTGAGTCAGTTTAGTTTTTCGCAAAAGAAAGATGAAAACATTGGAACCGAAGTGGTCAATGTAGTCAAACCATATTCGGCAACTATTTCAGATGCGTTTAAAGTGAAAGAAACGCCTTCTTTGGATGATGAGGAGAACACTAAAAAAGAAGAAATTAAATATACCATTTTCTCTTTCCCAGTTGCTTCAACCTTTACCCCTTCCAAAGGAAAAGCGGCTGGAGTAGATAAAGACAAACGCGAAAAGTTGTATAACAATTATGCATCACTCGGTTTTGGCAATTACGGTCAAGTGTTGGGCGAATTATTTGTAACCGAAAACATCAGCAGTGCCGAATACATCGCTGGAATGTTTCGCCATCATTCGTCACAAGGTGGCATCGACGCCGTGGTTTTAGATGATAGTTTTTATGTCACCTCGCTCGATTTAACGTATGGAAATCAACAACGCAATTTTAATTGGACAGCTGATGTGGGTTATCAAAACCAAGTTTATAATTGGTACGGCATTGATCAAGCTTATTTTAATGAAGATGCTGCTTTCTACGGGGAAATTTCGCCAAGTCATACGTTTCACAATGCATACATTGCTGGAAAAATAGGTTTTGAAGACAGTTTTTTCACTGGTGCAAGTTTAAAATTCAATCGTTTTTGGGATAATAACGGTTCAACCGAAAACCGATTTTTTATCAAACCTTCGTTTAACGTAGAAATTGACAATATGAACATCAAAACCAACGTCATTGTTGATTATGTTGGCGGAAGCTTTGACAAAACGTATTTTGATACGCCAGGAAGCTCCTACGGTTTTACCAATTTTGGGTTGAATCCGTCGTTTACTTTAAATCAAGATGAATTATCGTTAAATATTGGACTTTCGTTATTTTATAGTGCCGATTTAGAAAACAGTGACAGCAAATTTTTTGTCTATCCAAACATTACAGCGGCTTATAAAGTAGTAGGCGATTTGATGATTTTATATGGTGGAGCAGATGGAACGTTGCAACAAAATAGCTACCGCGATTTTACCAATGAAAATCCGTTTTTATCGCCAACATTGTTGATTGCTCCAACCAACAGACCGTTTGATATTTTTGCAGGTTTAAAGGGAAAATTAGCTGGAAATGTAAGCTACAATGTGCGTGCTTCGCTTATGCAAGAAAAAGGAAGAGCGTTGTTTAAAAACAACCTTTTTCCAGATGCTACAACGCCAGATTTAGAAACAACGTTGGCTGGTTACCAATTCGGAAACTCTTTTGAAGTAGTTTATGATAACCTAAGAACGGTTCGTTTCTTTGGCGAATTAAATGCCGATTTATCTAAGAATGTTTCAGCGGGAGTTCAAGCAACGCTAAGTAGTTTTTCGGCAAGCAATCAAGCAGAAGCATGGAATTTACCAGCGGTTACTTTGCAAGCCAATCTCGACGTAACGATTACCGAAAAATGGTTTGCAGGAGCCAATGTGTTTTTTGTTGGCGAACGAAAAGACCAAATGGCAAAACCTAACGGGACAGATCCAGCTTTTTATGAATTTACAACCGTAACTTTAAACAGTTATTTTGATGTCAATGCAAATGTAGGCTATCAACACAACGAGCGTTTATCGTTTTTCTTACGAGGAAATAACCTTTTAAATCAATCCTATGAGCGTTGGATGAATTTTCCAGCTCAACAAATTCAAGTGATGTTAGGTGCGAATTATAAGTTTGATTTTTAAGATTTATTTAGTCAATTATTAATGAACCTTAATAGCTTAATGGTTTAATTTTAGTCAATAACATACTCAAAATTTCCACATCGTTTTCAACTACTTTGCGGATTTTTGTTTTAATATAAACAGTATCTTGAGCACTTTGTGTAAACCTTAATTTTCCCTTTTGCGGCTAAACGTATGACCAACTTTAAACAACAAATTGTTATAAAATACAAACAACAAATCAACGAACGTATCCAAACCTTTCGGGAAATGATTGTCGACTTAACCGAAGATGCAAAAAATGATGCCAAAGGTTCCGCTGGCGACAAACACGAAACAACCTTGGCCATGATGCATATTGAACAGGAAAAATTAAATCAAAAATTAAAAGAATTTTTAGGATTAAAAAACACTTTTGACGGAATAGATTTTGAACAATCCAAAACTAAAATAGGGTTAGGCAGTTTGGTTCTTGCTAATGAAACCTATTTTTTGCTTTCCGTGAGCTTACCAAAAATCGAATTAGACAACAAAACCATTTTTGCTATTTCGCCACAAGCTCCGTTAGCAGAGCAGTTAATGGGAAAAGAGGAAAATCAAACGCTTACGATGAATAACCTTGCCTATACCATTCACGCTGTTTTATAAAAACTTACATTTGAAATAAACCACTAGCAATTAAGGGTCTTTTAGTTTAGATTTTTTTATAATATCTTTATTTTAGTTTTAAATTATAACCAATAGTGCGTTTTTGATTTACATATTTAAACATTTTATCGACTTTTGCTTTATCAAACAAAGTAGAATTAGAAAAAATAAAATAATATGTGTGGAATTTTAGCCATTATCGGAAAAGGAAAAGAAGAAGCGATTGTAAAACAATTATCAAAACGAATGTCACATCGCGGACCAGATGAACGCGATATTCATTTGACAGAAAAAGGACATTTCTTAGCTCACGAACGACTGTCGATTATCGATTTACATACGGGAAAACAGCCTATTCAAGGAACTTCAACTGCTTGGATGGTGCATAATGGCGAAATTTATAACCACCAAGAACTAAGAGATGGAATTTTAAAAGACCATACCTTTAGAACAACCTCTGACTCAGAAGTGATTGTGCATTTATATGAAAAATTTGGCTATGATTTTTGCCAGCATTTAGATGGAATGTTTGCATTCGTAGTCATTGATGGCGATGACTACATTGCTGGTCGTGATCCACTTGGAATCAAACCGCTTTATTATGGTTTAGATGAGCGTGGGCGAATGTATTTTGCCTCCGAAATGAAAGCCATTGCCGATCAATGTAAAACATTTTCAACATTTCCTCCGGGACATTATTATACCCCAGAAACTGGATTTGTAAAATATTATCAACCCCAATGGGAGGACGAAAGCTTAGCGGTGGAAGAATTGGATTTGGAAGCATTACGAGAAAGTTTAACTCAAAGCGTAAAGAAACGCTTAATGAGTGATGTGCCAATTGGTGTTTTGCTTTCTGGCGGACTAGATTCTTCTTTAACATCAGCAATAGCAAGTCGATTGATGAAAGAAATGGGTCAACCTTTGCACTCTTTTTCAATTGGATTAGATGCCGATGCTCCAGACGCCGAAGCAGCCCGAAAAGTAGCAGCGTTTTTAGGAACAGATCATCATGAAATTCATTTCACGGTTGAACAAGGCATCGAAATTTTAGAACAATTGATTTGGCACTTAGAAACCTATGATGTGACTTCGGTTCGAGCCAGTACGCCAATGTATTTTTTGTCGAAAGCAATCCGGGAAAAAGGTATAAAAGTGGTTTTGTCTGGTGAAGGAGCCGATGAGATTTTTGGAGGTTACTTGTATTTTCGAAATGCCCCATCAGAACTCGAATTTCAGAGAGAAACCATCGAACGTGTTCAGAAATTATTTACTGCTGATTTATTGCGAGCGGATAAATCGACCATGGCTCATGGATTAGAAGCGAGAGTGCCTTTTTTAGACAAAGCATTTTTAGAATTGGCTATTAAAATTAAACCAGAAGAAAAAATGCCGCAAACCTATCACGGAATTGAAAAATACATCCTCCGTAAAGCATTTGACACGCCAGAGCAGCCTTATCTTCCAGCAATAGTATTATGGCGTCAAAAAGAGCAATTTTCAGATGGAGTGGGCTACAATTGGATTAATAGATTAATTGACTATTGTTCCGCTCAAGTCACCGAGGAACAATTGGAAAAAGCAGCAACATTATATCCATACAACACACCTTTAACGAAAGAGGCTTATTTTTACAGAAGCATTTTTCATAAACATTTTCCGCAAACGGCAGCAGCTCAAACCGTGCGAAAATGGATTCCTAAATGGCAAGAAAATCAAGACCCAAGCGGTCGAGCAAATGCCGCTCATGTGCAAGCTGATACAACCTTGGCTAAAATGGATGTTCCAGTATAAAAAATAGTATTTAAATTAGTTTGTTTGTTTAACACGTTTAGTTTGTTTGTGGAAAAGGCGATTTCATCTGATGGAGTCGCTTTTTTGTTTATAGTTTAGAATTTGTACCAGTAGAAAACCTTGTGAACACTTGCTAAATAGCACCGATTTCACACATAAAAAATCAACAATTTGTTAATAACTTATCTACTTTGAAGACTTGTTTTTATAGAAAATCCCTTACCATTTCGTATATTTGCGTGTTAGACAAAAAAATACATTTAGCATTAAATTTATATGAGCGAAGAAATCAAAAAGAATAGTTATTCAGCAGATAGTATTCAGGCCTTAGAAGGAATGGAACACGTACGGATGCGACCTTCCATGTATATTGGAGACACCGGCGTACGAGGATTGCACCACCTGGTTTATGAAGTCGTTGATAACTCTATCGATGAAGCGATGGGAGGACATTGCGATACCATTCGAGTAGATATTAATGAAGATGGTTCTATTTCTGTAGAAGATAATGGACGTGGAATTCCAGTTGATATGCACAAAAAAGAAGGCGTTTCTGCCTTGGAGGTTGTAATGACTAAAATTGGTGCAGGAGGTAAATTTGACAAAGATTCGTATAAAGTTTCTGGTGGACTTCACGGTGTTGGGGTTTCAGTTGTAAATGCTTTGTCCAATCATCTAAGAGCGACGGTTCACAGTAGCGATGGAAAAGTTTATGAACAAGAATATGAAAAAGGTAAAGCACTTTATCCAGTAAAACAAATTGGAGTAACAACAAAAAGAGGAACTATTGTTACTTTTTATCCAGATCCATCAATTTTTACACAGACAATTGACTATTCTTACGACACGTTGTCGGCTCGAATGCGTGAATTGTCGTATCTAAACAAAGGTATTACAATTACATTTACGGATAAAAGAGAAGTAGATAAAGACGGAAATTTTGTTGCAGAAGTATTTTATTCTACCGAAGGATTAAGCGAATACATTCGTTATTTAGATATAAATCGTGAGCCAATAATTGGACACGTTATCTCAATGGATTCTGATAAGGGCGAAATTCCAGTTGAGGTTGCTTTAATTTATAATACAAGTTATTCAGAGAATATTTTTTCTTACGTAAATAATATCAATACACACGAAGGAGGAACACATTTACAAGGTTTTAGAACGGGTCTCACCCGATCATTGAAAAAGTATGCAGATGCTTCTGGATTGTTAGATAAGTTGAAGTTTGATATTTCTGGAGATGATTTCCGTGAAGGTTTAACTGCAATTATATCTGTAAAAGTGCAGGAGCCTCAATTTGAAGGGCAGACAAAAACCAAATTAGGAAATAGAGAAGTTGTTTCGCCGGTAAGTCAAGCAGTAGGAGATATGATTGAAGCCTATTTGGAAGAAAATCCAAACGATGCCAGAATCATTGTGCAAAAAGTAATTTTAGCAGCTCAAGCCCGACATGCAGCCAAAAAAGCTCGTGAAATGGTGCAACGCAAAACCGTTTTAGGCGGTGGTGGTTTACCTGGAAAATTATCAGATTGTTCGGAACAAGATCCGGAAAAATGTGAGATTTTCCTTGTTGAGGGAGATTCTGCGGGTGGAACAGCCAAACAAGGTCGTGATAGAGGATTTCAAGCAATTTTGCCCCTTCGAGGTAAGATTTTGAATGTAGAGAAAGCGATGCCTCATAAGGTGTTTGAAAACGAAGAAATTCGAAATATTTTTACCGCATTAGGCGTAACCATCGGAACCGCAGAAGATTCTAAAGCCTTAAATTTAGAGAAATTACGTTACCACAAAGTAGTCATCATGTGTGATGCCGATGTTGATGGTAGTCACATTTCTACCTTAATATTAACGTTCTTCTTCCGATTTATGAAAGAATTAATCGAACAAGGACACGTTTATATCGCTACACCACCTTTGTACTTAGTGAAAAAAGGAAATAAAAAAGAATATGCTTGGAATGATGACCAACGCGATATGATTAATCTGAAAATGGGTGGTTCATCAGGAATTCAAAGATACAAAGGTTTAGGAGAAATGAATGCAGAGCAATTATGGGAAACAACCCTAAATCCAAGTTTCAGAACGTTACGAAAAGTAACCATAGACAGTTTAGCAGAGGCAGATCGCGTGTTCTCTATGTTGATGGGCGATGAAGTTCCACCACGAAGAGAATTTATAGAGAAAAATGCAATATATGCAAATATTGATGCCTAATTTATAAATAGTAAAAAGTAATAAAATGAAAGTTACCATTGTAGGAGCAGGAAATGTGGGAGCAACTTGTGCCGACGCAATTGCTCACAGAAGAATTGCAAGTGAAATTGTTTTGTTAGACATCCGAGAAGGTTTTGCAGAAGGAAAAGCGTTAGATATTATGCAAACGCAAACCACTTTAGGATTTAATACAAAAGTTTCAGGAAGCACCAACGATTATTCCAAAACAGCTGGCAGTGATGTTGTTGTAATTACCTCGGGAATTCCTAGAAAACCAGGAATGACTAGAGAAGAATTAATCGGAATCAATGCTGGAATTGTAAAATCTGTAGCCGAAAGTCTTTTAGCTCATTCGCCAAATGCAATCGTGGTCGTAGTGTCCAATCCAATGGATACGATGACTTATTTAACGTTAAAAGCAACTGGTTTACCAAAAAATAGAATTATAGGAATGGGCGGTGCCTTAGATAGCTCTCGTTTTAAATGTTATTTATCACAAGCCTTAGATAAACCAGCCAATGATATTTCAGGTATGGTTATCGGTGGTCACGGTGATACAACCATGATTCCATTAACGCGTTTAGCTTCTTATAACGGTGTTCCCGTTTCTGAATTTTTATCTGAAGAGGAATTAACTAACGTATCGGCAGCTACCATGGTGGGCGGTGCAACGTTAACCGGATTGCTTGGAACATCCGCTTGGTATGCTCCGGGAGCTTCGGTAGCCTATTTGGTAGATAGCATCTTAAATGATCAAAAGAAAATAATTCCATGTTCTGTATTTTTAGAGGGAGAATATGGTCAAAGCGATATTTGTATTGGTGTGCCATGCATTATTGGTAAAAATGGTGTTGAAAAAATTGTTGACATCGCTTTAAATGAAGACGAAAAAACAAAATTTGCCAAAAGTGCAGACGCTGTTCGTGCTATGAATGGCGATTTAAAATCGATTTTAGCCTAAACAAATTTATTTATTTTTAAAAAGACTGCCATTTCGCAGTCTTTTTTTTTCGAATAATCCATAAATAAATTGGTTAATCCTATTCATAATTATATATTTGCACGTTTTATAAATTCGAGAGGACTGTATTTTTTTCTTTTGTATTGTAAATCAAAACTATAACCAACAAAAACTAATTAATTCAAGTAATAATGCAGAGTAAAGGACTTATTAAATTTTTCGCAATTTTATTTGCATTGGTATGTATTTACCAACTTTCATTCACATTTGTAGCCAATATGGTTAAAGATGACGCCAAAGCATTTGCAAAAGGCGACAATTTGAAAGAAGTAAAATATTTAGACTCAATTGGTAGAGAAAAAGTATTCAACTTGGGTTTTGCAAACTATACCTATAATGAAGTTAAAGACAAACAAATTAACAAAGGTCTTGACTTGGAAGGTGGAATTAACGTAATTCTACAAATTTCTGTCAAAGACATTTTGAGCGGATTGGCAAATAATAGCCAAGATCCTGTTTTTAACAAAGCCTTAGCGGATGCAACCAAAAATATAAAAGGAAACCAAACCTATATCGATGCCTTTTTTGAAGCATTTGAAGCTGAATCAAAAGGAAAGGTAAAATTGGCTTCACCTGATATTTTCTTTAATAAGAATTTAGATGGCGAAATTGATTTCAAAATGACCGATAATGAGGTAAAAATCGTTATCCGAAGAAAAGTAAACGAATCCGTTTTAAGTGCTTTTGAAGTACTAAGAAAACGTATTGATAAATTTGGTGTAACGCAACCAAACATTCAACAATTAGGCGAAACAGGTCGAATTTTAGTAGAATTACCTGGAGCAAAAGATGTCGATCGTATTAAGAAATTATTACAAAGTACAGCTCAGTTGGAGTTTTGGGAAACATTTAAAATTGATGAAGTTGGTCAATATTTAACAGCAGTCAATGAAAACTTAAAAGCAACGGAAGTAAAAGTTAAAACAGAAACCGCTGCACCAACAGGAATCGACTCCTTATTAACTGATACTGCAAAAGATTCATTGGCTAATGCCAAAGGGAATAATCCGTTATTTGACAAAATGTTGTCTTTTGGTGGTGGACCCGTTTTGGCGTATTTTGCTCCAAAAGATACCGCTAAAATTAATGAATACTTAAAAAGAGATAGTAGCAAAGCTTTGTTAACGCCAGAACTGCGTTATGCTCGTTTTGTATGGGGAAAACCAACGACTATCGATAACGATAAAAAAGAAAAAGTTGAAGCAATAGAATTATATGCTTTAAAAACAGATCGCTCCAATCAAGCTCCAATTAGTGGTGGTGTGGTTATCGACGCTCGGGATACGTTTGATCAATTTGGAAAACCAGCCGTTTCTATGCAAATGAATGGAAAAGGATCTAAACAATGGGAAGAATTAACGGGGAAAGCTTTTACACAAAAAAGTAGCATTGCTATCGTATTGGATAATATTGTTTATTCTGCTCCAGGTGTTTCTTCTGGACCAATTGCTGGTGGACGTTCGGAAATTTCAGGAAACTTTACAATTGAAGAAACGAAAGATTTATCTAACGTTTTAAGAGCTGGTAAACTTCCTGCTAAAGCAGATATTGTGCAATCAGATGTGGTTGGACCCTCTTTAGGCCAAGAAGCAATTGATAACGGTATGTTGTCATTCATCATCGGTATGATGTTGGTGGTTGTTTGGATGATTTTATACTACGGAAAATCAGGAGTTTATGCAAATGTATCTTTATTAGTAAACATCTTGTTCATCTTCGGAATTTTAGCTAGTTTAGGTGCGGTCTTGACTTTACCTGGAATTGCTGGTATCGTTTTAACCATTGGTATGGCCGTGGATGCGAACGTAATTATTTTTGAAAGAGCAAAAGAAGAATTAGATGCTGGAAAAACCTTAGACGAAGCAGTAGATTATGCCTTCACTTGGAAAGGGGCAATGTCGTCTATTTTTGATGCAAATATTACCACAGCGTTAACCGCTTTAATCTTATTAGTATTCGGAACAGGTCCAATTAAAGGATTTGCTACTACCTTGTTAATTGGTATTGGAACCTCTTTATTTACTTCGATTTTCATTACACGAATTTTATTAGATTGGAGTTTGTCAAAACAACATAATTTGACGTTCTCAACGCCAATGTCTAAAAATTGGTTCAAAAACATGAACGTAGATTTCTTAGGGAAGAAGAAAATTGCTTACGGAATTTCTACTGTTTTAATCACAGGTTCTTTAGTATCATTATTTTTTATCAATGGATTAAACCAAGGAGTAGATTTCGTGGGTGGCCGAACATTCCAAGTGCGTTTTGATAAAGAAGTACAAGCTTCTGATGTAAGCTCTGCTTTAACAAAAACGTTTGGTACAAATGTAGAAGCAAAAACGTTTGGTACAGGTAATCAGTTGAAAATTACAACAAAATATAAAGTAACCGAAGAAGGCGAAGGCATTGATAGAGAAGTAAACGAAAAATTATTTGAAGGCTTAAAATCATACTTTCCAACTATGAATTACAAAGAATTTGTAACCAATGCAGAAGGAAAGGAATATGGTGTTTTACAAGCTTCAAAAGTTGGGCCAACCATTGCAGAAGATATTAAAACAAATTCATATTGGGCTGTATTAGGCTCGTTATTAGTGGTTTTCCTTTATTTATTAATCAGTTTCAGAAAATGGCAGTTTTCGTTAGGTGCAGTTTTAGCGGTTTTCCATGATGTGATTATCGTATTAGGAATCTATTCGTTGTTTTGGAAAATATTACCGTTCAACATGGAAATTGACCAAGCCTTTATTGCGGCAATTTTGACTGTAATTGGATATTCGTTGAATGACACGGTTATTGTATTTGACCGTGTGCGTGAGTTCTTAGGAACAGAACAAAAAGGTACATTTAACGAAGTGGTAAACAAAGCATTAAACACAACGTTAAGTAGAACAGTAAATACCTCGTTAACAACGTTAATTGTTTTGTTTGCGATTTTCATCTTAGGTGGAGAAACCATTCGTGGATTCGTATTTGCTATTTTAGTGGGTATCTTAGTTGGAACTTATTCTTCCTTATTCATTGCAACACCAGTAATGGCTGACACGATTAATAAAAAAGAAGCTAGAAAAGCAGCGTTTGAAAAAGAAAATGAATAACTAAGTACTTAGTTTTTATATAAAAAAGGCTTACTCGTTGGAGTAAGCCTTTTTTTGTGTTTTAGAAGCTGAAAGAATGTCAGCTTGGCAGTGCACAAAATTATCTTCTGTCATTCCGTCCCAAAGCTTCATGACGTTTCAGAATCTCTATATTATAGTATCCTGCAAGGTTTTTTTTAACCTTGTAGGTATCAATTGAAAGCCCACCGTTATAAATAATCCCAGCGTAATAACCTTCTATAAAGTCAAAAAAATAGCTATTTGTGATAAAAACAGCTTGACTTATTTGCAGGAGCAAGCCTTTTTTTTGTTTTAGACGATGAAACAAGTTCAGCTTGACAGTGCACAAAATTATCTTCTGTGATTCCGTCCAGAAGCTTCAGGACGTTTCAGAATCTCTATTTTATTCAGTATCCTACAAGGTTTTTTCAAATCTCGTCTGTATCAATTGAAAGCCAACCTTTATATATAATCCCAGCGTAATAACCTTCTATAAAGTCATAAAATAGCTATTTGTGATAAAAATAGCCTCTGCTACTTCACCGGATTCGGTCTAAACATATAATACAATCCAATAATAACAAAAGGAATACTCAACCATTGACCAGTCGTTAACGCATTAAAAAGAGGATAGGTTTCAAATCCGCCTTGGCTTTCTTTCACATATTCCACTCCAAAACGAACAGACCAAAGCAAAACCATAAATGTTCCAAAAATAAGCCCTTCTTTTTTGCGAGCATCCGTTTTCCAATACATCAAAAAGAGAATCAAAAACACAAATATGTAAAAGAACGCTTCATATAATTGCGAAGGATGTTTAGCAGGAACCGCGTCTAATAAATTAGCAAATTGCGGGTTTTCTGCAATGGCATTATATGCTTCTTTTGGATTGGCAATTTTTGTTTTTTCCACTGCTTCACGTTTACTATAAAAATCATGAAGAAATTTAATTCCAAACGGAGAAGTTGTTTCATGTCCGACAATTTCAGAATTAAAAAAATTGCCTAAACGAACAAAAATCGCTCCACTCGCAACGGGGATAACTACGCGATCCAAAACCCACAATAGCGATTGATGCATGATTTTTTTACTGAAATAAATCATAAATAAAATAATCGCAATGGCTGCCCCGTGACTTGCTAAACCAGAAAAACCAGTGAATTCAAAAGTTGGGTTGGTACGAATAGGAAGAATAATACTCAACGGATCTTCTTTAAATAATTCCGGTTGATAAAAAATTACATGTCCTAAACGAGCTCCAATCAACGTAGCAATGACCGTATAAATAAACAAACTGTCTAATTTTTCTAATGGTTCGTTTTCACGGATAAAAATATGCTTCATGATATACCATCCCAATCCAAAGGCAACCACAAACATCAAACTGTAGTAGCGAATCATAAAACTGCCTATTTCAAAACCTTCTGACGGATTCCAAACAAAACTTAAAAAAGGAGTACTCATAAATTGTTTATTTTAGTGTAAATGTAAATGTTTAATTCACAAATTGCAATCGCAGTTTGCTAATAAATTCTTAACTAGTGCGATTACGGTACAGGATCATAGCCACTTTTTCCCCACGGATGGCATTTGGAAATGCGTTTTGTCGCAAGCCCAATCCCTTTAAAAATTCCATGTTTAGAAATAGCTTCGTAGGCATATTGCGAGCAAGTAGGTTCAAATCGACAGCTTTTTGGCTTTAACGGAGAAAGAACAACTTGATAAAATCGAATTAGAAAAATAAATGGAAATTGTATTATTTTCTTAAGTATATTTTTCATTCGCTAGGGGTGAAATATCCAATTTAATTAACGCTAAAACTCGTTCCCTCTTTACCATCTTTTAACTGAATTCCGAGGGCAAGCAGTTGATCGCGAATTTGATCAGATAACGCAAAGTTTTTATTGGCTCTCGCTTCCATTCGCATCTGAATCATCAAATTGACGACACCTTCTAATTTGTCAGAATTGTTTGTTTCTTTACTTTCTTCGCTTATACCTAAAACGTTGTATATAAAGGTGTGCAAAGTTGTTTGAAGTTCATTCAAGTCTTCTTTCGTTAAGGTTGCTTTGCCATCATTTACCAAATTCACAAACCGAACTCCCTCAAATAATTGAGCAATTAGAATTGGCGTATTAAAATCATCGTTCATCGCTTCATAACAACTTTTTTTCCAGTCGGAAATAGAAAGTGTCGACGATGAACTTGGCTCTAACTGCTTTGCTAAATTCACGCCTTCCATCAAACGATTAAATCCTTTTTCGGAACCGAGAATCGCATCATTCGAAAAATCTAAAATACTGCGGTAATGAGCTTGTAGCATAAAAAAACGGGTAACATTCGGTGAAAAAGCTTTGCTCAAAATTTCATTTTCGCCACTAAAAATCTCAGCTGGCAAAATATAATTTCCTGTTGATTTGGCCATTTTCTTGCCATTTAAAATCAACATATTGGTATGCATCCAAAAATTTACGGGACTATGGCCTGTACATGCTTCGTTTTGAGCAATTTCACATTCGTGATGCGGGAATTTCAAATCCATTCCGCCACCGTGAATATCAAATGATTCGCCTAAATATTTGGTACTCATGGCTGTACATTCCAAATGCCAACCCGGAAAACCAATTCCCCACGGCGAAGGCCAACGCATAATATGTTGCGGCTCCGCTTTTTTCCATAAGGCAAAATCTTGCGGACTTTTTTTATCAGAAACGCCATCTAAATCGCGTGTGTTGGCAATCATATCTTCGATATTTCTACCACTCAATTTGCCATAATGATTTGTTTTGTTGAACTTAATCACATCAAAATAAACTGAACTATTGGCTTCATAAGCAAAACCATTTTCGATTATTTTCTTGATAATTTCTTGTTGTTCAATGATATGACCCGTTGCTGTGGGCTCAATACTTGGCGGAAGAAAATTTAACGTATGCAATATCGTATGAAAATCAACGGTATACCGCTGCACAATTTCCATTGGTTCTAATTCTTCTATTCGGGCTTTTTTTGCAATTCGGTCTTCGCCTTCTTCGGCATCATTTTCTAAATGACCCGCATCGGTAATGTTTCGAACATAGCGAACTTTATAACCTAAATGTAATAAATAACGAAAAATCACATCAAAACTCATAAAGGTTCGCACATTTCCTAAATGCACGTTGCTGTATACGGTTGGGCCGCAGACATACATGCCTATATTTCCTTCATGAATAGGAGTGAACACTTCTTTTTCGCCCGAAAGCGAATTATAAATTTTTAAGGTTTGAGTTTCGTATAACTTCATTTCTGTTTTCTACTATTTTTAAAATAAATTCCATCTTTCAAATTCCAAACTGAAACCTTCGATTGAATACTAAAAACTGAACACTGAACACTGCGACTGTAAACTGCGACTGTAAACTGAGACTGTAAACTGAGACTGTAAACTGAGACTGAACACTGCGACTGTAAACTGCGACTGAACACTGTAAACTATAACTAAAACTTCGTATCCAATTTAATATAATCCAAAAATTCTCGTCGTACTTTTTCTTCTTTAAATTTCCCGCCAAATTCAGACGTTACGGTGCTGCTTTCAATATCGCGAATGCCTCTGGAATTGACACACAAATGTTTGGCATCCATCACACAAGCAACATCTTGGGTGTTTAATGCTCTTTGAAGTTCCTGCACAATTTGCATCGTTAAACGTTCTTGTACTTGTGGTCTTTTGGCATAATAATCCACTATTCGATTCATTTTAGAAAGTCCAATTACTTTACCATTCGAAATATAGGCCACATGAGCACGTCCAACAATCGGTAATAAATGGTGTTCGCAGGTAGAATAAACGGTAATGTTTTTCTCCACTAACATTTCACCATATTTATAACCATTTTCAAACGTAGAAGGGCTTGGTTTTTTATTAGGGTTTAATCCACCAAAAATTTCTTTCACAAACATTTTTGCAACGCGGTTCGGTGTACCTTTTAAACTGTCATCCGTAAGGTCTATTCCGAGAGTGGTTAAAATATTAGCAACATCTTTTTTAATGCGTTCTATTTTTTCCTCATCAGATAAGTCAAAAGCATCTTTACGTATCGGATTTTCTGCAGATGAGCCAATGTGGTTATCGCCTAAATCATCAGAAAAAGTATCAGTATTACTCATTTGTTTTATTCTAAAATTATGTATTTAATTAAGGTTGCAAAGATATACAAAAAGCAGAAAAGAATTGAAGTCAATTTTGGATAAGTAAAAATTCTATATTTTAAGACAATAATTAGTTAAATTTATGTAAATTTCCGACTTTAAAATTGTTATAGCATGAAATCAAATTTACTATTTATTTTTATTAGTTGTCTTTTAATCAGCACCTTAAATGCCCAAAATATACTCTCTAATGGTGATTTTGAAGGTGGTAATGGCGTTGGTTTTCAATCGGACTATAATTTTACAAATCCCGGTGGAGGTCAAGCAAATAGTAGCCCACGACAATATGCCATTGTTAATAATCCATTTTTATTAAACACGACCAACTTTATTAATTCAGGAGATCACACCACTGGAACTGGGTTAATGATGGTTTGTGACGGTGCGTCAGGACAATCCGAAAATTTTTGGAAAACCAATGGTGATATTGCTCTTACAGCTGGCGAAACGTACACTTTTCGATTTTTTATTCGTTCAGTAAATGCTACTAATCCGCAACCACTTGTTGGTTTACGAATTATGGCAGCCGCCATAACCCTTTTCAACGCTACTTATGCGGTTACAAATCCCTCAACAGGTTGGCAAGAAGTAAATTTTCAATATACGGTTTCAGAACCTGGTTCTACAAATAGAAGATTTGAGTTATACAACGTCAACCAAAGTGCGGTTGGTAATGATTTTGCTGTTGATGATATTTCGTTACAGGTAGCCTTAAAAGCAAATTATTCTGTTGTAAATGCTTCTTGTTTTGGAACTGCTACTGGTTCAATTTCTGTGTACGGTTTTGGCGGATCTGGTATTTATACTTCGTATTCCATTACAGGTCCGGTAAGCCAAACCAATGCGACTGGAATTTTTACAGGTCTAGCAGCAGGAACATATACGATTTCTGTTACTGATAGCTTAGGAGTAACAGCCTCGTTAGTAGGAGTAGTGGTAGGACAACCCGCTAATCTCACAATTACGCCTAACTCAGCCATTTGTCCTGGTTCGTCCATTACTTTATCTGTTTCTGGAGGTGCCAATTATAATTGGACAGCTGTGCCAGCAGATCCTTCCATGACCAATACCACAAGTCCAACTATTACAGTAAGTCCAACCGCAGCAACCACTTATACCGTTACTTCCTCTCAAACTTTGCCAAGAAATTTAGTGTTTAATGGCAATTTTTCTTTGGGAAATATAGGCTTTACAACAGAATATCAATACTTCACACCTTCAAATCCAAATCCAACCGGTACACAAGGTGCTTATGGTATAGTAACCAATCCGCAAGCATGGTTTGCAGGATTTTCAAACTGTCCTGACCATACCACGGGAACGGGCAATATGCTAGTGGCAGATGGTGCTACCAATGTGAGTCCGAATGACAAATTATGGTGCCAAACCATTCCGGTCACACCCGGTCAAACCTACACGTTTTCCTATTGGATACAAACCGTTGCAACGCCAAATCAAGCCAATATTAATGTGCAAATTAATGGTGTTTCCATCGGAAATAGCTCAGCACCAGCCGTGTCATGTAACTGGGTCCAACGAACGTTTACTTGGAATTCAGGAGCAAGCACAGTAGCAGAAATTTGTATGATTGATACGATTATAACAGCCGCCGGAAACGATTTTGCCATTGATGACATTTCGTTTACCGTTAATACAACCTGTACGCTTTCTGCCAGTGTAGGTATTACTATTACGACGTCTACTGCCACCGCTACATTTGGAACGAATAATACCATTTGTCCTGGAACTTCTGGAATCTTAACGTTTACGGGTACGCCTGGCGGAATTGTACTTTTTACTTCAAGTTCTGGAGCAAGTTATAATGTATTACTAAATGGTGCAGGTACTGCTTCATTTACAACTCCATTATTAAATATCACAACGATTTATTCTTTACAAAGTATCTTTTTACCTTCTACCGGTTGTTCCTCTCCTTTAAATGGAACAGTTACCCTTACGGTTGAAGTCAATGGTTGTGCTACCGTTTTAACAGGAGGACTAGATGTGAATGACCCAAATATTCCGCCATCTTGTGAGCCGGGAGCGTGTATTCCTTTATCTGCTTCTTTTGTGGATTTCGGGACAACAACTTCTTACGCTGCTAGCTCAATTGATTATTGTCCTTTTCCTTTTGTTTATCCTGGTACAGGACCACTTTATACTAATATTCCTATTACATCTGGTGATGATTTTTGGGGACCTTTGATTACGTTACCTTTTGATTTTTGTTTTTATGGAAATGTCTACTCAGAATGTAATGCAGGAACTAATGGTTTGTTAACTTTTAGACAAGTTGTAGAGGGAGGATTTTGTGCATGGCCCTCTACGGGTGTGCCAATTGCTACTCCTACAAATCAACTTCAATCAATTTTTGGAGTATATCAAGATACTGATTTATCTGTCCCTCCATCAGCCCCAAATTATGAATTTAATTATGTTCTTGAGGGAGTATTTCCATGTCGGAAGCTGATAGTTAATTTTTTTAACATGGGCCAATGGAATTCAACGGGTTCATCTCCTGGTTTACAAACTTCTCAAATCGTATTATATGAAATTTCTAATATTATTGAAGTTTTTGTGCAAAGAAGAGTAGCTGGTACACCTTGGGCAGGTACAGGAATTATTGGTTTAATTGGAGCATCAGGTGCACAATCAATCGCTGCACCAGGTCGGGATGCGGGTAATTGGTCTGCTTTTAACGAAGCTTGGCGTTTTACTCCTAACGGACCATCGGCTACTACTTTTCAATGGACAGAAAATGGAGTGCCGTTTAGTTCGAATACTAATATAGTGGTTTGTCCCACAGCAACCGCTACGTATACTGCCGAAGTTACCTACAATCAATGTGGACAAATTTATTCCATTGAAAGTCCTGTAACGGTTACAGTTATTGCAGATGATACGAATTCCCCGATTGATTTAATAGAATGTGGAAATCCATTTGATTTAACACAAAACACAGCTAACATCTTGGGTGCATTAGATCCATTTGATTATGATATAAATTTTTACCTTTCAGCTGCCGATGCTCAATTTGGAAATGCCCCTATTATTAATCCAACCGTTTTCAACAGCACGTCTAATCCGCAAACAATCTATGTGGGCATTGATAATTTTAATACCGGTTGTCTTTTGGTTAAACCCTTTGATTTAATTATTGATTTCTGCAATTTAGACCCACAACCTAATCCTTTATTTGCCTGTGATGACAATCCAGTAGATGGTTTTACTATTTTTGATTTAACGGATTCAGATACGGCCGCCCTTAACGGATTAGATGCTACTTTGTATACCGTTACCTACCATAACAGTCAAGCTGATGCGGCTGTTGGCAATCTACCGATAAATCCTTCAACAGCTTATAATGGAGCGAATGGCGAGATTATTTTTGTTCGGGTTGAAGAAAATGCGGTGCCAACAACCTTTGGAACAACTTCTTTTGCATTAACAATTAACCCAACACCATTTATTGCCGATGTCGTTCAAACGATTTGCTCAGGCAATACTTTTACGGTAACACCAAGTAACACGGCACCAGATGTTGTTCCAACAGGGACGACCTATACGTGGACAGTTGTAGCTGGATTAGTAACAGGAGCATCTAACCAAGCAATACCGCAAAACACAATTAGCCAAACACTCACCAATGCTACGGCCAATGCCATAGTGGTTGTATATACGGTAACGGCTTCGGTCGGTACAGCACCAAATGTCTGTACGGATACCTTTACCATCACGGTAACGGTCAATCCAAAACCGCTCATTGCAGATGTTTCGCAAAGCATTTGTACAGGAAATACCTTTACGGTAACTCCAGCAAACATTCTTCCAGATGTTGTTCCAACAGGGACGACCTATACGTGGACAGTTGTGGCGGGATTAGTAACAGGAGCATCTAACCAAGCAATACCGCAAAACACAATTAGCCAAACACTAAGTAATGCTACGGCCAATGCGATAGTGGTTGTATAT
>Ga0105045_10000793_pt1 | contig 24352 bp, 25 predicted proteins | sample MAT02_FD_78089 | JGI IMG/M metagenome (GOLD analysis project Ga0105045, IMG submission 78089) | Freshwater microbial communities from Lake Fryxell liftoff mats and glacier meltwater in Antarctica - MAT-02 (megahit assembly) | ecosystem: Environmental > Aquatic > Freshwater > Ice > Liftoff... | reverse complement strand
TCGATGAGTGCTTGTAGAACTTCGCCGGCCGACAGATTGGTATACTGACGCGAGGTTTTAAGTTCGGGATCGGTTTGCGTGAAGGGTTCAACAATCAGCCGAATGTCGACTGCGGGTTATCGATCTCCGAGCGCCGCCTTCCACGATTACTCGGTTCAGTCTTCAGGACGACGCCGTGTTTGCTTTCGTCAATACCCTTTTGGACTGATTGCCGGCCCCAGCCAAATCGTCGTTCTTCAATCCGAGGCCTTCCCTGACAGATTTGGAGCGTCACTTAGGCCATGTAAGACCTCCGTTCACTACTGAATAGACGCTTGGCGGCGCTGATAATCAACGAATCTGGAACATCATCCATGATTTAACTCTCCACAAATTCAAAACCACACCTCAGATCGCGTGCATTTTGACTCCCCTGCCAATTTCCTCAAATAGCAGTTTGGGTAGTTTTTTTACTGCCGCTCGCCTTATGCCGCGTCGGTGCTGTGGATTTCGCCGTCGTCGCTGACGTCTTCAAAGCGAATCGAAACCTGCTTGCTGATCCCGGATTCCTGCATCGTGACACCATAGAGCGTCGTTGCCGCGGTCATCGTTTTTTTGCTGTGCGTGACAACTACAAATTTGGTGTGACTGAGGAACTCGTTCAGCACGGTCACGAAGCGACCGATGTTGGCTTCATCAAACGGGGCGTCGACTTCATCAAGTACACAAAACGGGCTGGGCCGAAATTGAAATATCGACATCAACAAGGCGACGGCCGTCAACGCTCGCTCGCCACCGGACAATAGCGAATTATTGAAAGAGGGTTTGCCAGGCGGCGTCGCGATGATTTCCACACCGGCTTCGAGCGGGTCGTCGGAGTCTTCGAGGACCAAGTCCGCGGTTCCGCCGCCGAATGATTTTCGGTACAGCCGCTGAAAGTTTTGTCGAATGGCTTCGAGCGTTTCGATGAACAATCGGCGGCTGTCCACGTTGATTTTGACGATGATGCGCTGCAGCGAATCTTTGGCTGCGGTGAGGTCTTGGTATTGGCCGTGCAATTCGTCATAGCGGGTTTGCAAGGTTTCCAGTTCCGCCAGCGCCTCCATGTTCACCGAACCGGTCTTTTGCAGTTGTGAGCGCAGGTGCGTGATCGATTCCTCGACCTCATTTCGATCCTTGATGGGTTCGAAATTCTCGGGCGGTTGTTCGTTGCTGAGATCAAGTTCGTAATCTTCGATCAATCGCTCGGCCAACGCCGAACGGCGCAGCGCCGCATTGTCGCGACGCGTGGCGATGGTGTGGACCGCTTGTGCGGCATCGGTCGCGGCGCGGACGGCCAGGTCATACGCTTTCGCCCCGGCTCGATTTTGCGATCGCACCTCGGCGGAGTCATGCGCGAGCGATTGCAGTGTGGCGGCAACTTCGTCGTCAGCGATCATCAGGTCGGTTAATTCCGACGAGGCCGCGAGGATTCGCAGGCTCGCTTCGTCGCGTCGCGATTGGTCGGCATCGCGGGCGGCGCGGACATCATCGACCGCGGCTTCGCGTTGCGACTGGGTTCGGCGGAGCTGGGTAATGGCGTCACGGGCCGCTTCGACTTTTTGTTCGGCTCGTGCCATGTCAACTGATACGGTCATCAGCTCGCTGGTCACATCGCGCAGCGACGCGCGAACGGCGGCGAGCCGCGTATCCGCTTCGATGGCGAATTTCTCCAGCTCGACACTTCGGGCGCGGTGTGATTTCAATTCCGCGTCAAACGTTGCTAGCGCCGCGACCGCGACCGCGAGCGTCTTGTCCGTCGTGGAGATTTCGGAGTCCAGCCGCTGCAACGTTTGTCGCTGGGCGGTGACTCGCTCGATCGCATGGCGACGATTCGCTTCGCACCCGGCGCGTTTGACGATCCATTCACGATGCGCCTGTTCGGTTCGGCCCAGCTCGGCTTCGTCCTGTTCCAATTTCACGGCGAGGCTTTGCGTCGCCTCTTCGGACTCGACCAATTGATACCGGTAATGTTTTCGTTCCTGATGAGCGGCCGCTAATTCGCTCCGGCGGCTGACCAAACCCGCGGCGGAACCGGAGGGACCAACGACGACGGAACCGTCGACTTCGAGCAATTCGCACCGGCTGGTCACGAAACGCAGCCCCGCACCGCTGAGTTTCCGCAGCCCCAGTGCGGTCGACAGCGAATCGACCAACCAGGTCGTGCCGAGCAAGTGTTTAGCGAGGGGCGCGAGATGTTTTTCGGTTTGGACCATTCGATCGGCGCGACCGATGACACCTTTCAGACCGTCCAAACGAATGCGATCGCCAGGACGATGTGCGGGCAATTCGTCCAATCGGATCAAGCCGACGCGACCGGCGATTTGAATTTCACCGCTGATGATCGCTTGTTGCAATCGATCCCCGCGAACGATCGCGTACTGAGTCCGGTCCCCCAGCGCCGCGTCGACCAGCGGCGCCGCGTGAACTTCGGATTGCAACAATTCGGCGACCAAACCGACGACATCGCTGAGCGGCCCATCACCGCGAAAACGCATCATTTCGAGCAACGATTTGACACCGCCGGAAACGCCTTCCTGGCGGCGCTGCAAATCTTCGAGCACGTTGATGCGTTCGGTCACGCCCTGCAGCCGGACCTTCAGCGCGGCATTCTCATCGCGGCGGCGCGAAAGGATACGACGTTGATCGTCGACGGACGACTGCGTCAATTCGATCTGTTTTTGCAGCGTCTGGATCGAGTGCTGGATCGTCGCCAATTCGTCGTCGTGTCGCGTCCGTTCGATTTCCAGCGACGCGGTCTCGGCGCGGGATTGTTCGCGGCGGTTGGCCAAATCGGCGAGCGAGCGTCGGGCACCATCGATCTGTTCGCCGGTCCGTTGTTGGTTGCCTTCGAGATCGCCGACGGCTCGCAGCGTATCGAGGTGTTGGCGTTGGACTTGGTCGCGGTTTGCGGCGGCTTGGGCGACATCGGCTTCACACGAGGTGCGGCGAGCTTGGGCGTCGTCGGACTTTGCTTTGGCGGATTGCCAAGCGGCGTCATATTCGGCCATCCGCTCGATCGCGTTTCGCAATTCGGCGGCGGCATTGCCCGACTGGGTTTGCAGCGCACGCAAGCGACGAAGGTTTTTTTCCAGCGCCGCGGCGAGGTTTCCAATCGTCGCGGTATCCGCATCGCGTGAACCGGTCGTGGTTGCGGTTTGTCGACCGACGTCGGCTCGTTGTTGTTCGGCGGCACGGGCACGATCGGCAATCTCCTGCAGTCGGCCTTCGATCTGTTGTCGCTCGATGGCCAGATCGTCACGTCGTTTGGTGTCATTGGCAAGCGTCGTCTCCGCGACCACCCACTCGGTTTCTGCGGCTTGGAGCTCGTCAGACAACGTGGTCCAGTCGGTCCACGCCAGCGCCGTCCGCAACTCGCGCAGCCGATCGTTGGCCTGTCGATACCGTTCCGCTTTGCTGGCCTGAGTCTTGAGGCTTTGCAGGCGCGTCGCGACTTCGTCGACGATGTCTCCCAAGCGGACGAGGTTTTGTTGGACGCGTCCGAGCCGACGTTCCGCTTCGACTTTCTTTGCTTTGAAACGGCTGATGCCGGCGGCTTCTTCGAAGATCGCGCGGCGGTCCTTCGGGTTGGCTTGCAGCATCCGATCGACCTTGCCCTGTTCGATCAAACTGTAGGCATCGATGCCGATGCCGGTGCCACGGATCAGGTCTTTGACATCCTTTAAGCGGCACGCCTGGTTGTTGATCAGGTACTCCGCTTCACCGCTGCGGAAGACGCGACGGGTGACACGGACTTCGGGGGTATCGACGGGCAGCGCGCCGGTCGAGTTATCGAAAATGATGGTGGCTTCGGCCGTGCCCGCCGGCCCCCGTCCCTGCGACCCCTTGAAGATGACGTCGGCCATGTCCTTACCGCGCAGGCTCTTGGCCGACTGGCTGCCCAGCACCCATTTGATGGCGTCAACAATGTTTGATTTGCCGGAGCCGTTGGGGCCAACGATGACGGTAATGCCATCGGGAAAATCGAATCGGGTTCGATCCGCGAAGCTTTTGAAACCGACCAGTTCGAGCGCTTTAAGCATTTCGGAATGGGCCGGGGATGTTCAAATAGTAAGCGAGTGGTCCGTCCGCAAAGTTTAGACGCTCGGGGGGCAGAAACCTAGCTGGACAGCGTCAACTTAATGGCCGGCATGCTGATGAACGCCGGTAAATCATGGCGATTGACAGCATAACCAGCGGCCAGCACGGTGCCGCTGAAAAAACCAAAAGGTGCCGCAAATCACAATGTTTCGTCAGCAATCTTCTTCGGAACCAGTCGGGCCCCCTTGACGAATGGTGCGCCGCCGATCGACTTTGTCGGTTGTGCGGATCGCAGGGGTTTCCTGCGGTCGTTAGCGGTTACCCTTCGCGGCGTTCATGAACGATCTTTTGCCTATCGTGTCGCGAGTCGCCGGCGTTTTCTTGGTGATGGCTGTCGGTGCGATCGCGAGAAAACGTCATTGGCTGACGCGTGAATCCGACGCGTCGCTGGCCAACCTGACGGCGAATGTCCTGTTGCCAGCGTTGTTCCTGGATCGCGTTTTGACCGGCCCAGAACTCGATTCGTTGACGATCGCCTGGATCGGTCCGGTGATCGGGTTTGTGACCACCGCCGTCGGCCTGGTGCTCGCGTTCGCGTTGGCAAGGTCGTGTGGTCGATGGTTTGGTTGTGAGTCCGAATCGTCCCAGCGCGCGTTCGCACTTGGCGTCGGGATATGCAACTACGGTTACATCCCGTTGCCGCTTGCGCAGTATTTTTATCCGGACGCGGAAGTCGATTTGATCCTGCACAACGTCGGTGTCGATTTGGCACTTTGGACGGTCGGCATCGCGGTGATTGCGGGCGGAAAGAAATCGAGCGTCAAGCGTGCGCTGCTCAGTCCACCGGTGATCGCGATCGGCATCGCGATCGCGATCAAGCAATCCGGTGTCGGCGCTTACCTGCCCGGACCGGTGATGCAGATGATCCGGTCGTTGTCATTGTGTGCGATCCCGCTGGGATTGGTGCTCAGCGGTGCGATCATTGTCGACTACATCCGTCACGCGAATTGGCGAACGTCGACGCGGACCATTCTCGCCGCCATCCTGTTTCGACAACTCGCGATGCCGGCGCTGATGCTGGGCGTTGCGGTCTGGTTGCCACTGACGACATCGATTCGCGAGGTAGTCGTCTTGCAAGCCGCGATGCCATCCGCGGTATTTCCGATCGTGCTGACACGGCTCTATGATCGCGACACGACGACGGCGCTGCGCGTGATCTTGGGAACGGGATTATTCGGATTGATCACGATTCCGTTGTGGTTGTACGCGGGCCGAATCTGGTTGCTCGCGAATTAGTGTTGCAGGCTTTCCGCCGGTCATCGGTGCCCGGTCACTCGACGGCGGCGTTGTCCCAGTCGGTGAAATTCCACACCGATTCGTACGCGTCACACGATTCGAAATACTCGAACATCGACGCATAAAACGGATTGGTTGCAAACGTGACGGAATCACCGATCACGATCAAGCATCGCCGGGCGCGAGTCAGGGCAACATTGGTGCGGCGGGTGTCAGCGAGAAAACCGATCTCGCGTTTTGGGTTGCTGCGAACGAACGACATGATGACCACATCCTTTTCACGACCTTGGAATCCATCGACGGTGTCGATCTCGATGCCATCGAGATTCAACCGCGACCGCAGCAAGCGAACCTGGGCCGCGTAGGGAACGATGACGGCGATTTGATCACCCGAAACGCCGCAGTCGACCAATTGACGCACGATACGAATTACCAGGTTTGCTTCTCGCGGATTCAACTTGCTCAAGCCGTCCGGTTCGATCGCTTCGTCGTAATCCGCTCCGGCGGTATCGATGAACTTGATCGGCGGGGACGTGAACTCGCCCGCATCAATGCCGGGCAAATCGATCAATCGGTGGCTCGCGACGGAGACGTCGGCGATGAGCGAACCGTCATAAAATTGATCGGATGAAAAACGCATGATCGCTTCGTGCATCCGGTACTGGACGCTGAGGCGACGGTACACGCTGGGTCCGAGTTGATTGACGAGCCGTTCCATGAGGCTGGTCTTCATGCCTTCGCGGGCGGCTTCGTCGGAAATCACCGTGGGCGGCAATTGGCAATGGTCTCCGGCAAAGACGATCCGTTCGCCACGCTGGATCGCTTGCCAAACGCTCGCCTCGGTACACTGACATGCTTCATCAATGACGACCAAATCAAAGCGGCGCGACCCCAGCAATTCATCATCGATGGTCGTCGTGGTGCAGATTACGTCGGCGGACTCGAGCACATACTGGATCGCTTGGCGTTCCATCGAGCGGGCTTGATTTTGCAGGTTTCTCGCCTCGGATCGCATTTCGCCGGCGCGGCGGTACCCGTCCTTGGACCGAACCGGCTTGGTCGCTTGGCGAAGCAACGATTCGGCGTCGCGCATCAAATCGCGAACCATCGCGGTCGATGGGTGATCGCGTACTCGTTCGTCCAGGGTGTGGTCGCGAAGCGATTCGGTGACCCGCGCGGGGTGGCCGACGCGAACGATGTGGGGCGAGCTGCGAACGAGTCGTTCGAGCAGGTTATCGACGGCGGTGTTGCTGGACGCACACGCGAGGACGCGTTCGCCCCGCGCGACGGATTGCCGAATGATTTCGACCAGCGTCGTTGTCTTTCCCGTTCCAGGCGGTCCGTGGATGATCGCGAGGTCGCGTGCCGACATGGCGAATCGAACGGCGGATTCCTGGGGCGGGTTCAACGAATCAGAAAATCGCAACGTCGGTTCGCGGTCGAACCTCGGCGGCTTGATCCCCAGCATCATGTCTCGCAGGGTGCCGACGCGACCGGTCGCATGACGAGCCGCCTGGATCGCACCGCGTTGTCGTCGCCGCGTGGTTTCGTCGGGGGACAGATCGATTCGGTGTCGCTCGCCCTCGGGCCATTGCTCAACGGCGACTTCGATGACGTGATTGTTGCGGCGGCTGACGACACCCGAGACGCCTTCGTCGGTTTCGTTCGCAGCGTTGGAAATGACGACGGGCGAGCCAACCTTCAAGCGGTTCCAGGGCAGCGGCGTTCCGTTGCGTCGTTTGTTGAACGCGAGCAGGTATCGCCCGCCCAGGCCGCTGCGATGGTCCGACATGACAAGATCGATGATCGTTTCGCCGGTGCGTTCGGCGTCGCCAGCGTGACTGAGTTGACGCCGGGCGGCCAAGCGTGCTTTCTCGGCAATCGATTCCAGGTCCAGCCACCGGTGCAGGAGGTTGAAGTAGTCGTCCGGCAGGAGGGGGTTCAGCGTTTGAATGGTAATTCCCAATCTGGATTGAAGATTCTTCGTCGCATGGGGGTGAAGGTCGCTGACCAATCGGTGCGTTCGCATCGCAAAGTCGCTACGTCAAGCATAGATTGCGTGATCCCGTTGAATACTAGGCACAAACGGAGTGGTAAGACGCAGAACTGATAAAAGCCGAAGGCTCTGCACGACGATACACCATTGGTACTAGGCTCCCGAATACGAATGGGCTTGCATGAGCTGCGGCGGTGATCATTGATGAGCGACAGCAATTTGTTGGATTTTGTATGGGTCGCGGTCGCGTCGGCGATGGTCATGTTCATGCAGGCGGGGTTCTGCATGCTCGAAAGCGGGATGTCGCGAACCAAGAACAGCATCAACGTCGCGATCAAAAACTTGATCGACCTTTGCGTCAGCGGTTTGCTGTACTGGTTCGTCGGCTTCGGGCTGATGTTCGGCACGTCGACGCTCGGTTGGATCGGCTCCGACGGTTTCATGCTGGACGGATATGACGATCCTAAGTCGTTGATGTTTTTTGTGTTCCAGTTTGTTTTTTGTGGGACGGCAACCACGATCATCTCCGGCGCCGCGGCCGAGCGGATGACGTTTCGCGGTTACGTCATTTTGTCTTCGCTGGTGGGCGGGCTGTTTTATCCGGTGATGGGCCATTGGGCGTGGGGCGGTGGTCTGGGCAACGGGCCGGCGGGTTGGTTGGCCTCGATGGGTTTTGTCGATTTCGCCGGTTCGACGGTGGTGCATTCGGTGGGCGGTTGGATCGCGCTGGCGACGATCATCGTTATCGGGCCGCGGCTTGGCCGTTTCCCAAGTTCAAGGCGGCGGCGTACCGAGGTGAATCTCGCTGCGATTCCTGGGCATGATTTAGGCATCGCGACCGTGGGGGCAATGACGCTTTGGTTCGGTTGGTTCGGTTTCAACGGCGGGTCAACCCTTGGCGTCGACGACCGAATCCCGTTGATCCTGGTGAATACGAATCTTGCGGCGGCGGCGGGCGGCGTGACCGCGATGTTGTTGACGTGGGCTTGGGAAGGCCGTCCCGTTGTCTCTCAATTGTTGGTTGGGGTGATCGCCGGGCTGGTTGCGATCACGGCGGGCTGTCACATGATGACACCCTTGTCCGCGATCATCATCGGAGCCGTCGGGTCCGCGGTTGCGGTTGGTGCGGTTTACGCTCTAGAAAAAATGCGGATCGATGACGTTGTCGGTGCGGTGCCGACGCATGCTGTCGCGGGCGTGTGGGGAACGATTGCCGTTGCGCTGCTGGGACCGCAGGCTTTGCTTCCCGCCGGTGATCGATTGACGCAGTTAGGGGTCCAAGTGCTGGGCGTTGGTGTCGCGATGGCGTGGGCGTTTGGCGGCAGCATCATCGTGATCTGGTTGCTCGACAAGGCGATCGGATTGCGGGTTTCGGCGCGGCATGAAAAGCTCGGGCTGAACCACGCCGAACACGGAGCGAGCACCGCGATGATCGACCTGGCTGCGGAGATGCACCGTCACCGACTCCGTCGACAATTTAACCGGCCCGTTGCCGTCGATCGTCACACCGAAGCCGGCCAAATCGGCAAAGCGTATAATCAGGTGCTGAACGAAGTGTCACGCGAGATGCATCGTCGCGCCGAGGCGGAGAGTCGTTACCGTGACATCGTCGAAAACTCGCTCGAGGGTATTTTTCAAACGACGCCCGATGGACAATTTCAAAGCGCGAACCCCTCGCTGTTATCGATCTATGGTGATGCGTCGCTTAATGATCTGAAACGACGCGTCGCCCGCGTGGGCGAAAATCTTTATATCGACCTCAACTCAAGACCGGAGTTCGTGCGTTCAATCTCACAGACGGGCACCGTCCGAGACTTTCGTGCCCAAATTCGACGCGCCGATGGAGAGGTCATTTGGATCAGCGAAAGTGTTCGCGCGGTGAAAGACGATGCCGGCAAGCTGCTTTATTACGAGGGCACAGTAGTCGACATTACCGACCGAATCGACGCCGAACGATTGCATCGTGAACGCAATTTTGCCGAAGCCTCCAATGAGGCCAAGAGTCAATTCTTGGCACGGATGAGTCATGAAATGCGGACGCCGCTCGGAGGCGTGATTAACACATTGGAACTGATTACCGACGACATGCCTGCCAAACAACGTAAGCACATGATTGAGATTGCCAAGCAATCGGCAATGACTTTGCTGCAATTAATTAACAACGTGCTCGATCTGTCGCGCATCGAAGCGGGCAAATTGGAAATGGAATGGATCGAAACCGAATTGGAGCAAACGTTGCAGGTCGCGACCGAAATGCTTTACCATCTCGCCCGCAAAAAAGGGTTACGGCTCGCGTCCCACGTCTCGCCGTTGCTGCCTCCGCGGGTTTTGGTTGACGGCGACAAACTGCGTCAGGTCCTGGTCAACCTCATCGGCAATGCGATCAAGTTTACGCAGTCAGGCGAAGTCACCGTATCCATGATGCCCGTGCCGGCTACGTCGCCTGGCGGCATCACTTTGTCGGGTTCACAGATTATCCTCCGCATCGAAGTCGCCGACACGGGCATGGGGATCGCGGAAGATCGCATCGAAAAGATATTTGAGGTCTACACGCAATCCGATTCGAGCACGACACGCCGATTCGGGGGCAGCGGGTTGGGCTTGGCGATCTGTCGTCAATTGATCGACTTGATGGGCGGAAGGATCGGCGTAAAGGCGCGAGATTCTGGCGGCACCATGTTTTGGATTGAATTGCCCGTCGAGCCGGTCAAAGTGTTCAATACGCACGAAGCATCGATCGTTCACGGCAGGACCGTTTGCATCATCGCGCCGCGTCATGCGGAGACCGATTCGGTCATGCAGATGCTCGAAGCTTGGCAAATGACCGCCGTCCACTGCCAGGATCGTGATGCGCTCAAACGTGTCGTGCAGGATCGCAACCTGAAGACATTCGACTACGTCTTGATTGACGCCGAGATGCAATCGATCGTTAATGACATTGATAGTGAGGGTGCGAATGTCGGTGCAATTGGCAGGGAAACGATTTGGTTGGGGACGCCAGATGACAGCGCAACAACCTGCCGATCGATCGAACGGCCAATTCATGCCTCCGCTTTGCTGAACGAATTGATGCTCCGTTCGCCGCACCGACCGGAGTCCACCGCATACGCGGCGAAACGAGCGGAATCCAAAAATAGCGAAGCAGCGAAGGCGAAATCGATCATCGGCAATGGTGAAACGGTGTTGATTGTCGATGACAACGAAGTCAATCGCTTGGTCGCCGGTGAGATGGTCCGCCGAATGGGCTTTGAGCCGATTACGGTCGATTCTGGTCAAGCGGCAATCGATGAATTGACGCGTCGTGAAATCGTCATCGTGCTGATGGATTGCGAAATGCCAATGATGGATGGACTCGAAGCAACGACGATGATCCGGCGTTTGCATCGTGAAAACCGGTTGGCGATTTCGTCACATGAAAGATTAGGAATCATCGCTTGTACGGCCCAAGCGACGGATTCGGATCGCAAACGGTGCCTTGATGCGTCGATGGACGACTACGTCACTAAACCGATCAGGCGCGATCATCTCGTGACCGCGATCACTGGCATCCTGAACGCCAAGCCACCGATCGATTTGGCGGAGCTGATGGTTCGCTGTGGTGACGACCAAGACGTTGCAAGGGAAGTGTTGCGAGCGTTCACGCGTCGCGGGCTCGAGGACGTACAAACAATGGTCCAGGCGGTCGTCGCGGGGTCCGAAGAAACGTCCGCGGCGGCCCATCGAATCAAGGGTGCCGCATCCACCATGGCCGCGCACGGCCTCGCACAAATCGCCATGGAGATCGAACGGTCCGCTCGCCATGACGGGCCTCATTTGCGTCAACGATACGATGACGAGGTTCGACGACTCGAACACGAAATGGATCGCTGCGTTGCCTGGATCGAACAAACCTTGGAGTCGCTGCGATGACCACAAAAATATTGGTGGTCGACGACGATCCGATCGTCGCAACCCTGGTCGCCGTCAATCTTGTGAAAGCCGGATACGACGTTCACAAAACGTGTGACGGGATCGAGGCACTCGAATATCTTTCGACGAATCGCGTGGGCATCGTGATCAGCGATTGGAATATGCCTCGCCTCAACGGATTGGAATTGTGCAAACGCATCCGGGCCGAGGTCGGTATTGGATATGTTTATGTCATCCTGCTGACATCCCATGACAAACCGACGCAGAAGGTGGCAGGGCTCGCCGCCGGCGCGGACGACTTTTTAATAAAGCCATTTGATCCACGCGAATTGCTCGAACGGATTCGGGTCGCCGAACGAATTCTTCAACTGGAAACTCGCGAAGCGTTAATTTTTGCGATGGCAAAGTTGGCTGAAAGTCGTGACCCCGAAACCGGACAACACCTCGAACGCGTTCAACGTTACAGCCTCGTGCTGTGTCGCGAGCTAGCGATCGATTCGCCCTATGCGGATCGCATCACGCCAGACTTTACGCGGCTGATTTACCAGACCAGCCCGCTGCACGATATCGGCAAAGTCGGCATTCCCGATGCCGTTTTGCAAAAGCCCGGACGGTTGACGTCAGAGGAGTTTGAAATCATGAAACGGCACACGCAGATTGGTGCCGACGCAATCACCGCGACGCTGCAGCATTCACCGTCGGCAAAATTTTTAACGATGGCTCGCGAGATCGCCATCAGCCATCACGAAAAGTTCGATGGAACCGGGTATCCCTATGGTCTCAGCGGCGAAGACATCCCGTTATCCGGGCGAGTCATCGCGCTGGTCGATGTCTACGACGCGCTGACGACCAAGCGGGTGTACAAGTCCGCCTTCACGCACGAGACCGCCAAGCAAATCATTATTGAGGGCCGCGGCAAGCACTTTGACCCCGTCATCGTCGACGCGTTTTTGAACGCGGAAGTCGAGTTTGATACGATCCGATTACTGTTGTCCGAAACAAACGAAGAACTCGCCGTGATGGTGTGACCGTGGCGGTTCTCGCTACTCGTCGTCGTCGTCGAAGTCATCGTCATCCACTTCGTCATCATCATCATCCACTTCGTCGTCGCGAGATTCGTTCGCCTTAGCGCCCAGGTAGATCGTGTCCATGACCGAGTAGGACGGCCCGACCTTTTCAAGGTAGCTGGCGAACAATTGGACGCTTTCGACTTGAAACGAACCGAGCTTGCGAGAACCCAGACGCAGGACTCGCTGGACCACTTCGGGCGACGCGGCCCTGCTGCCGCTGCGAACTCGTCCCAGCGGCAGATGGGGCCGATAATCCCGTGACTCCGGCTTAAATCCCAAATCGGCAAGACTTCTTTCTAGTCGAGTGACCAATTCGATGAGCGATTCGCCGCCCTGGGTGATACCCGCCCAAACGACGCGCGGTCGATCGGCGCTGGGGAACCCACCGGCGCCCTCCATTGTTAATTCGAACGGCTCGATTGATTCGCAACATCGCCGAATCACATCGCAAACGCGCGGGACTTCGCGATCGACCACGTCACCAAGAAACTTGATGGTCAAGTTCAACGTGTCCTCGGGAACCCATTTCATCCCATCGTCTTCGCTGCGTAATTCTCTCGCCATCTTGCGAACGCCGCGTAAAACTTCGACACCCAGGGGGATCGCAACGAAGGAACGGATCGTGTGCATGAGATCAACTTTTTTGGCGATCGCGAACGCAAACCTGCAATCGCGATGGGGGGGAATACGTGTTACCATTGGGCGATGGAACCCAACGCACAATGGATCGAGAAGATAGGCGATGAGGGCACGGTCTGTGAACCGCTGCCGTCACTGGAAACATTGCTTGATCCGCCGTTTGTGCCGCACCGGTGGATTCGTGGTGGGCATCTGCAGTCGGTGATGTCGCTTCGATCCCATTTGACCCGGACGCTCGCTCCGACGTTGCGATGGATCACGCTGGGTGACGGCGACCGCTTGGCGATGATGGATGATTTGCCCGATGGCTGGACGCCCGGTGACCATACTCTGGTGACGCTGCATGGCCTTTGTGGCAGCTCAGATTCGGCGTACATGCAACGTTTGGCGTCCCGGTTTACGGCGCTCGGCGTTCGTGTGTTTCGCTTGAATTTGCGAGGCTGTGGCGCTGGCCTTGGCCACGCCAACCAAATTACCCATGCGGGCCGCAGCGCTGACGTATGCGCGGGCTTGCGAGCCGTTGCTGAAATCACCGGGAATGGTCCGCTCTCGGTCGTCGGCGTCTCGTTGGGAGGCAACCAATTGCTACGTGCCCTGGGGATGGTCGATGATCCGCGTTCTCCCGAGCACTTCGGCTGCGAAACGTGGTTACCGCGTATTCATCGTGCCGCCGCCGTTTCGCCACCGATCGATCTGCACCGGTGCAGCGACAATATGAGCCGCGCTCGGATGGCCCCGTACAATCGATTTTTCATCCGGCATTTGCTCAGCACCGTGTCGGAGGAACTGCGTCGACACGAAGTCATCCAAGCGGCAATCGCAAACATGCCAAAAAACATGCGTGAACTGGACGAACGTGTGACTGCGCCGCTGATAGGATTTCGTGACGCGTCGCACTATTACCAATCCACCGCGGCGTGCCGGGTGATGAGCGGCATTGCCGTGCCGACGCTGATCTTAGCGGCAAATGACGACCCGATCGTGCCGGCGAGTTGCTTCGGGCGTTTAGTGCGAGTGAATTGGCCAAGCTGCATTCAGTTGGTCATCACGCGTGGCGGCGGCCACGTCGGCTTCATCGGCGAAGGCAAGCAACGTCACTGGATGGACGGATTGCTGGAGCGTTGGTTTGGCTACGCCAAGCTCGCTTAGGCAACGCTACCGCATTTCAGCGCGTAGCGTCGACTCATTGATTGATGATCGTCGCGTCCAGGGCCACGGTGTCGCTGAAATCATACGGGTGGAAGAACCTTGCCAGCTTCGTCGCCAACACGCCCAAATACAACGTCCGGAACTTTGCCTCGGTAGTTTCGCTGGTGTACTGCCCGGCCGTTTCGGGATAGGTGAATTCGTCCAAATGCCGGCGAAATTCAGCTTTTCCGGACGCGACGTCGTAAACAGTCGTCGTGACGGTTGCTCGTCCACGGTACAGCGTCGCTCCGTCTCGCAACTTTAAATTCGTCATTTCGATCGCAACGACCTTGTCCGCCTTGACGCCTTTTCCAATATCGATGAACTCGATCGCATCCCATCCGTTGCGATCCCGCCACTGCTGGACTTCGTCCTCGCGGACAATATCGATCTTTTTGACTTCGACCTGCAAAATATCTGCCACGCGGCGACTGAGGATTCGTGCCGAAGCATCATCGCTGTACTGGCTGCTGTCCGTGATGGTGACCACCGCGACACGCTTTTCTTTCAAGCCAGCGAATTCAGCTTCGATCGAATGTCCCTTCACCGCATTGATTAAATTCGCGGCAAGACCGAGACAACCCACCTGGGTTACGACTAACGTGAGCCCGATCAGTGCGAACACAACCGAAGCGGGGCAGCAACGTTTCGCAAAACAAACCATCATCACGAATCCTTTCGCGCTGAAACAAAAAAACCAGCAGGTTACGAGCAGTGGTACCGTCGTCGTCCATGGATAGCAGTCAACCGACACCACCGCGGACCATCCGATGCGAATCGAAAACGCAAAGGTCGGTACTTCAGCGGCACCGTAACGAAAACTCTTGGCGGGTTGCAAGTCGAGTATTTGGCCAAGGTTATCGCGATTGGCCAGGAATGAAACCGACATTGAAAATTCTCAAAACAAAAGTTCGCGACAGCCGTTGACCAAAATTAGCAGACGCGATAATCTCTCCCTTCCTCGAACGGAGAACTGGTCGAAACCGCAGCGATTGCTGCTGATTCGACCTGTCGCGTTTTTTTTGGTCTCGGTATTTTGTAGGCAAGGTGCTCTGTGTCGGCTGGATCGAACGAAGTAATCCGCATCCGCATGGAAGCGTACGACCATTCGGTGCTTGATCAAAGCGCCCAAGAAATCGTGGACACGGTCAAGCGGACTCACAGCGAAGTTCACGGACCGATCCCATTGCCAACACGAATCGAGCGATACACGGTCCTGTCGGGTCCCTGCATTGACAAAAAAGCACGTCAACAATTCGAAATTCGAACCCACAAGCGATTGATTGACATCGTTCAGGCCACCGCCAAGACGATCGAAGCGCTCAACAAGCTCAGTCTCCCCGCTGGTGTGGACATTAAAATCAAGGCTTCGGCAAGATAACGCACAAGTGGTGTGATTGCTGGGGAAGTGGAAAGAGCGATCCTGTTTTTTGTCGAAGCAGGGTCGAGTCGCGGCAAGGTTGTCGCAAATGATCGGATTTCAGTCGGCTTGTTCGCTGGCGAAAAATCTCACACGACATCGGTTCTGTGTCTCGGCCCTCGGGCCGGTTATTTGCAGAAATGGATCGTGTGTCGATTCGTCGGACGTTTCAAGCTGTTTACCCTTTCGCCATTCAGGGCGTTTTATCAATGTCACGCGGGATACTCGGCCGTAAAATCGGCATGACGCAAGTCTATCGCGAGGACGGCACTGCCGTTCCGGTAACCGTCATCGAAGCGGGGCCATGCAATGTTTTGCAGGTCCGCAGCGTCGATCGTGACGGCTACGAAGCGGTGCAACTCGGCTTTGCCGACAAGCCGCGTCGTCTGGCTCGCCGAAGCGAGCGTGGCCACGTTGCGAAGATCGAAAGTAAGCGCTCTAAGACTCGGGCTGCTGCCGGGGTCGAGGTTGCCGCCAAGGCGGACTGTGAACCCAAGCGTTTCATTCGCGAATTTCGTGGCGCGACGGAATTGGCTGTCGGTGCGATCGTCCTGGTCGACGTCCTAGAGGATGTCAAGCGAGTTGATGTCATTGGAACCTCGAAAGGCCGCGGTTTTTCGGGCGTGATGAAGCGTCACAATTTCGCTGGCCAACGAGCGACGCACGGTGTGAAAAAATGTCACCGGCATGCCGGGGGTACGGGCAGCAGTGCGGACCCTAGTCGTGTCATCAAGGGCATGAAGATGGCTGGTCAGTACGGAAATGCTCGGATTACGACGCGAAATCTTGAGGTCGTTCGGGTCGACAAGGAAAACAACTTGTTGCTCGTTCGTGGGTCCGTACCTGGTCCCAATGGCGGCTATGTCACGATCTCCGAAACCAACATGCTTCGATAAGCGACGAACAAGAGAATCATGACAAGTTTACCTATTTACGACATGGCTGGCACGCAGGTCGGCACCTACGAGATCGACCCATCGGCGATCGCCGCGACCATCAATAAGCAGTTGTTGCACGACGCGGTCGTGATGTACCAGGCGAATTTGCGTCAGGGTACCCACTCGGCAAAAACCCGGGCTGAAGTCAGTGGGCATAAGAAAAAGATGTATCGTCAAAAGGGCACTGGTAATGCACGTGCGGGCGGTAAGCGGACAAACATTCGTCGTGGTGGTGGTGTTGGTCACACGATTAAGCCTCGTGACTACAGCTACCGTTTGACGAAAAAAGCGGTCAAACTGGCCACTCGCATGGCGATCGCGTCGAAGATTCATGACAACGAAGTAGTTGTGGTCGACAAGTTCAACTTTGATGTGCCAAAGACCAAGCAGGTCGCGAGCCTGTTAAAGAAAATCGGCTTGGGTGAGTCAACAACGCTGATCGCGACCGCGGGTCAAGATCAGATGGTTTACATGAGTGCACGAAACATTGAAGGCGTAACGGTTTCCACGGTTCGCGATCTGAATGCCCTGTCGGTGCTCAAGCCGCGACGGATGGTTTTCACTAAGGATGCCTTGGACCAGATTAAAGACGGAACATTCAATCAGCCACTGGCTGCAGTTTAGGGCCAGTGGGCCGACAACAATTTGCCGGAAAGTGAAAGTAAGAAACGATGGGAAAAGTAGTCGCACCAAGGCCGGAACTGGGAAGCTGCAAGCTGGAACCGCATCAGATCCTGCTTCGTCCTTTGGTCACCGAAAAAGGTGTTCACCGGTCGATCCGAAACAATCAGTACGCGTTTGAAATACATCGTGAAGCGAACAAGTATGACGTGAAGATTGCGATTGAGGCTCTCTTTAATGTCAAAGTGGAAAAGGTCTGCACGCAGACTCGAAAGGGAAAGTCGCGTCGATACCGATTTCGCCTGGGTAAAACTCAGGACTGGAAGAAGGCGATCGTGCATCTGCACCCAGACAATAAGATCGATTTCTTCTAGGCCGTCTTCTGTTTGACAACGCGTCACCGATTTTGACCACCATAATTCACCGCAGAAATTAATCCAGCATGGGCATTCGAATCTACAAGCCGACCAGTGCCGGTCGACGAAACGCTTCGGTAAGCGATTTCGCCGATCTGACGCCTGGCTATGCACCGGAACGAAGCTTGCTTCGTCGGCAAAAGAAAAAGGCTGGTCGAAACAACCAGGGCGTGATCACGTCGCGACATCGCGGCGGTGGACACAAACAGATGTACCGCGTGATCGATTTCCGGCGAACAAAAGACGGTATCAAGGCGAAGATCGAGAGCGTTCAGTACGATCCGATCCGGTCCGCTCGAATCGCTTTGTTGGCCTATGCCGACGGTTCCAAGAGCTATGTCATCGCGTCGGAGGGTATGAAGGCGGGTGATATGCTTGAAAACGGTCCCGATGCGGAACCAAAGCAAGGAAATTGTCTGCCACTGATGAACATTCCGATCGGCACGATGGTTTGCTGTATCGAACTGCGACCGGGAACGGGCGCGTCGATGTGCCGCAGTGCCGGGACGTCGGCGACATTGATGGCTCGTGAGGCGAACTGGGCTCAATTGGCATTGCCCAGCGGCGAAATTCGCCGGGTGCCCAGTGCTTGCCGAGCGACCGTCGGTCGGGTCGGCAATACGGATCATATGAAGATTGTCATCGGCAAGGCTGGACGGAACCGCTGGTTGGGTCGTCGTCCCCACGTCCGCGGGACTGCCATGAACCCGATCGATCACCCGCACGGTGGTGGTGAAGGCAGGACTAAGGGTGGTCGTCACCCGGTTAGCCCTCAGGGCAAGAGTGCCAAGGGTGGTGCAACCCGCCAGCGTCGTAAACCAAGCAATAGCTCCATCGTTCGGCGTCGCAAGAGCCGTCGTTATGGTCAATTGAAGCTGCACAAGTAGGCGAAAGAGTTTGACACATGAGTCGTAGTAGTAAAAAGGGCCCGTACGTCGACCCAAAGCTGTTTTTCAAAGTTCAAAAACAGGCTGAAGGAACCCGTAGCGATCCGATCAAAACGTGGGCGCGTGGTTGCACGATCGTGCCCGAGTTCATCAATGTGACGTTCATGGTTCACGACGGTCGCAAGCATGTCAAAGTGCTGGTGACCGAGGACATGGTTGGCCACAAGCTGGGCGAATTCGCGCCGACGCGGACCTTTAAGGGTCACGGCGGCAAGGGCGGTAAGAAGTAATCAGTTGGTCACCGTTTTCAACGTTTGAGTTTTAGTCATGGCAATCCAAGCAATTCACCGAAACGCACGCATCAGTTCCCGCAAGGTGCGGCTGGTCGCGGATTTGGTTCGGGGTAAGTATGCGGACGAGGCGCTCGACATTCTGAAGTACCAGCCGCAGCGTGGTGCCCGGATGTTGGAAAAAGTCATTCAAAGTGCAGTCGGCAATGCGTCTGATCCGTCACAAAATGGCGGACGCAGCTATCGTATTGAAGATTTGGTGATCACGAACGTGCAGGTCGGCGGCGGGCCGATGTTCAAGCGAGTCCGGCCGATGTCACGGGGCCAGGCATTCATGATCAGGAAACGAAGCAGTCACATCACTGTCGGCCTGTCGCCGATCGACGAACTATAGAGATTTTATAGCATGGGCCAAAAAGTTAATCCGATCGCGTTTCGTCTCGGCGTTACCCGTGGTTGGGGAAGTCGTTGGTACGCGTCCAAAAAGGATTTCGCGGATCTCTTGGTGGAGGATCGCAAGATCCGTCACTTTATCACTAAGCATCCCAAGAAGACGGCGTATAAGAGTGCCGGGATTGACCGTATCGAAATTGAGAGAACTCGCGACGAAGTCCGCGTCATGTTGTTCGTCGCCCGTCCAGGGTTGATCATCGGTAAGAAGGGCACCGAAGTCGAAGTCCTTCAAAACGAATTGCAAAACCTGATCGGCCGGCGGGTAAACCTGAAGGTCGATCAAGTCGAGCGGCCTGAAATTATGGCCCAATTGGTAGCAGAAGACATCGCCCAACAGCTTGCAAAACGTTCCAGCTTTCGCCGAACGCTGAAGCGGTCGCTGGAACAAACGATGGATGCCGGTGCTAAGGGGATTAAGATCCAGATGGCCGGTCGATTGGGCGGAGCTGAGATGGCGCGGCGCGAAAAGCAGAGCATGGGATCGGTCCCGCTCAGCACGTTCCAAGCCAAAATTGATTATGGAAAAACCGAAGCGATGACGCCGCAGGGGCACATCGGGATTCAGGTTTGGATAAACCAAGGTATTTACGGAGACGACACCGATGGCGCTGATGCCCAAGCGGGTCAAGCATCGAAAAAGCCAAAGAGGTCGCATAAAAGGTAGTGCGACTCGCGGTAACACGGTCGTGTTCGGTGACTTTGGCCTTCAATCTCTTGAACCAGGTTGGATCAAAGCCACCACGATCGAGGCGGGTCGTATCGCTGGTCAGCAGTACGTCCGCGGCGAAGGCAGGCTTTACATCCGAATTTTCCCCGATAAGTCGGTTACCAGCACGCCGCTGGAAACGCGGATGGGGAAAGGTAAGGGTGAGCCTGATTTCTGGGCCGCGGTCGTCAAGCCTGGCACGATTTTGTATGAGCTGGGCGGTGTGACCGAACAGCAAGCGAAGGTCTGTTTCGCTCGGTTGGCGGCGAAGATGCCGATCAAAGTGCGTTTCGTCCATCGACGAAGCTTTTAAAAAACGATTGCTTACCATTACTGACGGGTCTGAGGACCTGTCTTATGATTATTACTGACGGGTCGAATCGCCTGTCGCAACCAAGACTACGCAAACTTTTTTCCCATGTCCAACAAGACCGCCGAATTACGCGAAATGAGCGACGAACAGCTCGGCTTGACCGCTGCGGAAGCGGCCGACAAATTGTTCCGGCTGCGGTTCCAGGCGCAGGCCGAACGTCTCGATACGCCGAGTGAGTTGCGTAAGAACCGTCGCTTGATCGCACGGATTAAAACGATCGAAACCGAACGAAAAAACGCACCCGCGAAGAAATAATCGCGAGGGTGCCTAGGTCAATAAGAAGCCTGATTGAGCCAGTACGAATATGCCAAAACGAATTGTCCAAGGGGTCGTCACGAGCGACAAGATGAGCAAGACGCGTCGCGTCGAGTTGGCTCGTCTTACGAAACACCCAATGTACGGTAAATATGTTCGCGGAAAAACGATCTGCTACGCTCACGACGAAAACAACGAGTCGTCCGTCGGCGACAAGGTCGAAATCATCGAGTCTCGTCCGCTGAGTAAATTGAAGCGATGGCAGTTGGTCAAAGTGCTCGCGAAAAGCACTGATGTGGATTTGGCCGCGTTGAAAGCTGCACGCAAGGGCAGCGCGGTTGCGAACACCGATGCGGTCGACGCAACCTGATTGAAAATGCAGTGGGACGGACAATTTGTCTGTCCCCGGACCGATCTTATCGGACCCAAGTGCCGGCTTCCGGTCGGAATTGAAATAAACCATCGTCATTAGCAAACCATTCCATGATTCAGCAAGAAACAAGACTCGATGTTGCGGATAACACCGGTGCCCGTCAGGTGATGTGCATTAAGGTGCTCGGTGGCAGTCGTCGCCGGACCGCAGGGCTTGGCGATGTCATCGTATGCAGCGTCAAGAGCGTGATTCCAGGCAGCGAAGTGAAGAAAAAGGCCGTCGTTCGAGCGGTGGTCGTCCGCGTCAAGCATCCAACCCGGCGTGCGGATGGCAGTTACATCAAGTTTGACAGCAATGCGGTTGTCATCATCGACAAAGACAAAACGCCCAAGGGCACACGTATTTTCGGAGCGGTCGCTCGCGAGCTTCGTGACGCAAACTTCATGAAGATCGTCAGCCTTGCCAGCGAAGTTGTCTGAACCACCTCCCGTCATCCAATAGTTACTAACCATGTTTTTCCGAACTAACGACGAAGTCGTCATCATCACCGGGGCCGACAAGGGCAAGACCGGTAAGGTGCTGAAGGTCGATCGAAAGAAGAATAAGCTGCTCGTTGAAGGTGTCGCTCGCGTGTGGAAGCACGTCAAGAAGAGCCAAAAGAACCCGCAGGGTGGCCGTCTCAATAAGGAGATGCCAATCTCGGCAAGCAACTGCATGATCGTCGACCCGACGACCGGAAAGCCAACTCGTGTTGGCGTTCGTTACTTAACCGACGGCAGTAAGGAACGATTCGCCAAGAAAAGTGGTACCAGTCTTGGAAAGATTGCACCCGCGGACCCCAAGTACGCCACCAGCAAGTAAGCCAAAGCCGCTTTCGGTTCCGCCTGTAGAACGAAGTTTAAAAACCAACGTATTTAAAAATCATGTCCGATAACAAACCTCGATTCCAACTCGCCTACGAGGCGAACATCCGTCCCGCACTGGTCGAAAGATTCGGCTACTCGAATCTTCACCGGATTCCGCGTTTGGAGAAAATCACGATCAATATGGGCGTGGGCGAAGCGGTGACGGACAAGAAGGTTCTTGACATCGCGTTTGATGCGATGACGGATATCGCGGGTCAAAAGCCGGTCTACACGATCGCTCGCAAATCGATCGCGACTTTCAAGCTCCGTGAAGGGATGCCGATCGGTTGCATGGTGACGTTGCGTCGCCGCCGCATGTACGAATTTTTGGATCGTCTGGTGTCGGTCGTGTTGCCGCGGGTCCGCGACTTTCGCGGGATCAGCCGTAAGGCGTTCGACGGTCGAGGTAATTACAGCATGGGACTCAGCGAGCAGCTCGTATTCCCGGAATTAAACCCTGATAAGTATACCAAGCCCCAGGGGATGACCATTTCGATGGTGACGTCCGCTCGCACGAACGACGAAGCTCGTGCGTTGTTGGAAATGTTTGGCATGCCGTTCAAGGCTGAGACAAAGAAAACCGGTGCCGCGTAAGTCGGCTTTGCAGTCCTTCAGTCGGTCTGGTTTGATCGGCAATATAACGAACTAATTTTCACCTTCCGAAACCGCCAGGTAATCGCCCGTGGCAAGTAAATCGAAAATCGCGAAAGCGAATCGCAAGCCGAAGTTTTCAACCCGCCAGGAAAACCGGTGCAATTTTTGTGGCCGCCCCCGTGCGGTTTATCGCAAGTTCGGTTTGTGCCGCATTTGTTTTCGTGAACAAGCCAACGCTGGCTTGATTCCGGGCGTTCGTAAGGCGAGCTGGTAGGAAAGACGACAGGGGAATACGAATTATGATGACCGACCCAATCGCCGACATGCTCACTCGCATCCGAAATGCGGTAAGCGTCGAACGGCCTTATGTAGACATCCCAACCAGTCGCGTAAAACGCGGTATCGCTGACGTTTTGAAGCGAGAAGGGTTTATTTGGGACTGGAAAGATATCGAAGAGGATGGCGCCCCCGTCGCGCAGCTTCGAGTCGAATTGAAGTACGGCCCGAATGGTGAACGCGTGATTCAATCGATCAAGCGAATCAGCAAGCCAGGACGTCGGCTGTACACCCGGAGCCGGGAATTGAAGCCAGTTCTTGGTGGATTAGGAATCAGCATCATCAGCACCAGCAAGGGTGTGATCAGCGATCGTGAAGCCCGACGTGATAACGTCGGTGGTGAAGTGTTGTGCGAAGTCGCATAACGGAATTAAAGAACAAGCAGTCAACGTTTTCACATAGACAGTATTTGTCATGAGTCGAATTGGTAAAAAGCCGGTAGCGATCGATGGTGGCGCGAAAGTGTCAGTCGATGGTCGTTTAGTCAAGGTCGAGGGCCCTAAAGGCACGTTGACATTTGAGCATCGTCCCGAGGTGTCGGTCGCGGTTGAGGAGGATGGCAAGCATGTCGTCGTTTCCGGTGATCAAGAGGATCGGGAATCACGAATGTTTCACGGCCTCACGCGAGCGCTTGTGGCCAACATGGTCGTCGGTGTGACCAAGGGCTACGAGAAAAAGCTGGAAATTATCGGCGTCGGCTACTTGGCCGCGATCCAGGGTGATACGTTGCAATTGCGTGTTGGTTTCGCCAACGAGTTGCACAAGAAGATCCCGAAGGATTTGAAGGTCACGTGCCCTGACCAGACGCACATTGTCGTTCAGGGTTGCGATAAGCAACGTGTTGGCCAGTTCGCCGCCGAGGTCCGTTCGCTACGCAAACCAGAGCCATACAAGGGCAAGGGCGTTCGGTATCAGGGCGAGCAGGTCAAGATCAAGCCGGGTAAGTCGGCAACCAAGTAAAGATATCATCTTTGTCAGGTTTATTGCCTGGCTTTTGAGACAACAGCGCAGCAGGTCGGCCTCGAAAGGCGAACGGACAAGACAAGAATATGGACAAGAACAAAAAGGTCGGCTTACGACGTCTCCGGCGTAGCCAGCACGTGCGGAACAAGTTGCGTGGCGATGCCCAGCGACCCCGGTTGAGCATCAACCGCAGCCTCAAGCATTTCAGTTGCCAATTGATCGATGATTTGACGGGTAAGACTCTTGCCAGCGCGTCGACGCGTGATAAAACGGTCCGTGACGCGATTGTGGTGGCGAGTAATTGCGACGCCGCAGCGGAAATCGGTAAGTTGATCGCCAAGCGGTCTGCGGACGTTGGTGTCACGATGGCTCGGCTGGACCGCGGTTACACCAAATATCACGGACGCGTTAAAGCGTTCGCCGAGGCGGCCCGCGAAGGCGGTCTGCAGTTCTAAGAATCAAGCGTTAGCAAACCCTTCGATAGTTTGAAATAAGATGAGCAGCGGACAACAACAATCACGCGGTGGCGGACGAGACGGCGGCGGCGGTAGCGGCGGTAGCGGCGGCGGTCGTGATGGCGGTGGCGGCGGTCGTGGCCGTGGTCGTGATCGCAACAAGGACAAGGAAGAATCGGGCATGCCCGGTGATTTGCTGGACCGTGTTGT
>Ga0105045_10000792_pt1 | contig 24357 bp, 25 predicted proteins | sample MAT02_FD_78089 | JGI IMG/M metagenome (GOLD analysis project Ga0105045, IMG submission 78089) | Freshwater microbial communities from Lake Fryxell liftoff mats and glacier meltwater in Antarctica - MAT-02 (megahit assembly) | ecosystem: Environmental > Aquatic > Freshwater > Ice > Liftoff... | reverse complement strand
TGTCGTCTCTCCGTCCGCCGCCGCGAGCGGGGGGATGGTGGCGCGGCGTTATAGCGTGCCTCCGGGTTTCCTCTCGGGAGGCGGTGGCGGTGGTGCGGCAGTCAATGCCGGTCCCGCCGATCCGTTTGCAGCCCCGGCCGGCGCCGGTGCCGGTGCCGGCGCCCTTGTCGAGAGGATCACAGCCCGCAAATTTCTCGAGGACCGCGGGGTCGTTTTTGGGCCGGGGGCCTCGGCCACCTACATCGCGGGTACTAGCTCGCTCGTCGTTCGCAATACTGACGAGCAACACATCGTCATCGATAATATTGTCCAGTCAGCGCGCGACAGCGGATCGAAGATGGTCCAGATCCACGTCAAGATTGTCTCGGTAGAGTCTGTCGCCCTGCAACAGGCGGGGTTGGACTGGCTGCTCGGTCAGGGGAACATCGACTCGTCGGCCCGTACCTTCTTTAGTGGCGGGACGAGCGGTAATGCCGCGATCCCTGTAGCCGGTGCCAACTTCCCTTTTAACGGCCCCGGTGGGCCGGTCGGGACCTATCCTGTCACCGCCGGTCTGCGGACAGGTGACATCGGTGCTTCAGACGGGATCGACAATGTCATCAACCGCGCCTCCGCATCCCCGGGTAACATCCAGGCTCCGGGGGTGTTCGCGGTGTCCGGTGTGTTCACCGACCCTCAGTTCCAGGTCGTCCTGCGGGCGCTCAGCCAGATGAAAGGAACGGATCTTCTATCTGACGCGCATGTCGTGGTGAAGCCCGGGACCCTGGCCAAGATCGAGCAGGTGCGGGAGTTTATTTATCCGACGGAGTATGACCCGCCGGAGATTCCCAACAGTATCGGCGCCGCGCAGGTGGGGGACTTGATTATTCTCACCGATGTGCCCCCGGAGTTCCCGGCTACTCCTGCGACTCCGACTGCTTTCGAGACCCGCAAATTGGGGAAGTCGATAGAAGTGGAGCCCACGGTTTCTGCCGACAACCAGACGGTGAGTTTGAATGTACTGATGGATTTCACCGAATTCAGCGGGTTCATTAATTACGGGACACCTATCCTGAACTCGAACTTCACGGTGAATGGCAGAGCGTCGGTTATTACCCCGAACGAGATTCTCATGCCGGTCTTCGATGCGATCAAGGAAACCACCAATGTGTCCGTGTGGGACGGCCAGACCGTGGCGATCGGCGGCTTCCACGGTGAGACGGTCACTGATAGCGAGGATAAAATCCCCTATATCGGTGATCTCCCCGTTCTCGGACGTGCCTTTCGCTCCAGCACGAGCCAGACGACGAAACGGGCTCTGACGATTTTTGTGAGCGTTCGCCTCGTCGACCCGGGGGGCAATCCGATCAACCTTCCCGTCGAGGAGGCGCCCGAGCTGATGACGCAGAGCACCCCCTTGCCGCTCGGCGGCATACCGGCCGGGCCACCGCCCGGCATGGTCTACCCTGCGAAGTGACTTGTCGCTGCTCGTTCCCCGTCGCCACGTCTTATTCTCCCGAAACGATTCAGGTAGTTCGTGATTGCCACGGGGCGACGCTTCCTGTATCTCCCTTGCCATGTTGGGTCCCGCCACCTTGTTGTTTGTAGGAGTGCTGATTGTCGTGATCGGCATCATCGGCCTGAAGTGGCATCCTTTCATCGCCCTTACCGTTGCCTCGCTCACGGTCGCTGCCCTGACCCCGACCGAGCTTCTCTACCGTTCCGTCCTGAGCGGTGAGGAACGTTCCGCGCTGATCGCCGCAGACGGGTCGAGGCTAAACCCCGTCCCACGGGAGTTCGCGGCGGCGCATGCATCGGCGGAGAAAAAATCCGGAACCTGGTTCGTCAAGCGATTCACCGCCGCACTGGGTGAGGGTTGTGGTCGCATCGCCCTGATCATCGCGATGGCGGCAGTGATTGGGCGATGTCTCCTCGATTCGGGTGGGGCGAAACGCATCGTCGATTCCCTGATGAGACTCTTCGGGGTAAAGGGCACGCCTTTCGCCTTCGCCGCGAGCGCTTTTACCCTCGGGATACCGGTCTTCTTCGACACTGTCTTCTATTTGTTGATGCCCCTGGGCAAGGCCATGCGAAAGGAGACGGGGAAGCACTACCTGCTTTACATCCTGACGATCGTCGCCGGCGCGACGATGGCGCATTCGCTGGTGCCGCCGACGCCGGGGCCCCTCACCGTGGTCGGGTTTTTCGGAGATCAGGTTTCTATCGGGTCGATGATGCTGGGCGGCATCATCGTGGGGTCTTTCACGGTTTCTGTCGGTATAGCCTACGCCTACTGGGCGGACAGGCGGTGGGAGATCCCGTTGCGGGAAGACCCCGACTTCGGGGCGGCTAAACGCGAGGAACGTGAGCAGACATCTCCCCCGTCTCTTTCCTTGTCCCTCCTCCCCATCATTCTGCCCATCATCCTCATCGGGGGGGAATCGATCCTGACGGTGGCGGGAGTAAGTCATCCGGCAATAAAGTTTTTCGGCGATCAGAATATCGCGCTGCTGATCTCTGCCGCGACTGCCGTGCTGCTGCTGATACGACATACGCCCGCCGGCGAATCGACTCGCGAGGCGGTGCAGGAGGCGCTCGCGAGCGGGGGCACCATCATTCTCATCACCGCCGCGGGCAGTGCCTTCGGGGCCGTGCTCAAGGACACCGGCATTGCCGAACTGATCAGTTCCTCAGTGGAAGGGAGTCAGACTCTGATGCTCATTCCGATCGCCTATCTCGTCACCGCCCTTATCCGGACGGCGCAGGGATCCGCCACCGTCGCGATGATCACGGCCGGGGGAATGGTAGCGCCACTCGCCGTCGGGACGGAACTTTCCTATTCCGCCCTTTACCTCGCGTTGGCGATCGGTTGCGGCTCCAAGCCCATTTCGTGGGCCAATGACAGCGGATTCTGGGTCATTGGCCGGATGACTGGCATGACTCCGCTCGAGACCTTCAAAACGGTAAGTGTCATGATGATCATCATGTCCCTTGCCGGACTCGCCGTCATCCTCCTAGGCGCCGTATTCTTACCTCTCGTCTAGACTAGCCGAGCCTTTACGCAGAGCGCCCGTCATTGGTGAAGGAGTCTTGTGAAGGAGTCAGACAATCTGTCCCCCGCGTGGGGAAAGATTCCAAACTCCCAAGGTTGGGAAGGCCCCCGTGGTGCCTATAAATCTAAAATTGTTACGGAAACGCCATTTCAAATGTGAAAAGTTTTTAAAAAATGAGTTGCAAAGTCCTGAATATTTGATAAAATTTAAAATCAAGAAGACAAGTTAGTTAATTGATGATGAATAGACTCAGCCTCCATCCGACAGCGTTTTTCCTCCAAAAGGTGGATTGCGACGCCCTATGGGGCAGGGGATTCGCGGGACTTTTCCAAGACAGACAGACGCAGACTTATCCCTCGGGAAAGTCGGGCAGGAACTCATGAGTTCCAAGACATAACAAAGAAAACCTTTGGGGCCGGAGAGTTGATTGCGGACCCTTTTTCATACGCAATCCTACCCGGTCTCGAGTTGAGGGGGTAGCCGCAGTCCGGAATATTGGCAGGTATCCGGGCTGCGGCTCGTTCTTTTTACGGAACGATTTGCTAAAGATATCTAAAAAGTCTGCGTGACGAAGCTGTGACATTTTTGTGACCGGCAAGCGACGGAAGCGGGTCCATCTTTGGACAAGGGAACTGATCGTATGGAAGAGATCGGAGCCTCTGTTTTTATCCGACCTTGTCATGAAAATCACGTTTGTTACTGACACCTACTCGCCCCAGGCCAACGGAGTTGCCACCACGCTCGAGCGACTCGTGAATGGACTCAGGGAAAGAGGACACGCCGTGGATGTCGTCCGCCCCGCCGTTCTCGCCTGTGATGAAGAGGGGCTGGAGGTGCCTTCTTTCGGCCTCCCCGGCTACCGCGAGGTGCGATTTGGCTTCCCGATGAGGATGGTGCTGCAGGCTCGCTGGAACAAAAGCCGTCCCGATGTCATCTACGTCGCGACCGAGACTCCGCTCGGGGCCTCAGCGATTTCCGCTGCGAGAGCCCTCGGGATCCCGGTGGCTTCGGGGTTCCACACGAATTTCCAGCAGTATGTCGCCCACTATCGCCTACCGCTCCTTGAAAAGGCGACGATGTCGTATCTGCGGCACCTTCACAACCGCTCCGTCTGCACCTTCGTTCCCTCCCGTGATGTCATCGATCAACTCGACGCGCGGGGGTTCGAGAACCTCCAACTTCTGCCCAAAGGGGTGGACACGAGACTTTTTAACCCGAAGAAGCGCTCCCTCTCCCTCCGCCAGAGCTGGGGGGTCGGGGCGGGCGGTCTCGTCGGGATCTATGTGGGCCGCATCGCTGCGGAAAAAAATCTTCCCCTCATCATCGATGCCTTTCGGGAGATTCAGAAAAAGATCCCGGACTTCAAAGGTGTCTTCGTGGGAGCCGGGCCTAAGCTGGAGGACATGAAGCGCGATCACCCCGACTTCATCTACACGGGCGTGTTGCGGGGCGAGGAGCTCGCCGAACATTATGCGTCGGCCGATATCTTCCTGTTTCCCAGCATCACCGAGACCTTCGGCAACGTCACCCTCGAGGCCATGGCCAGCGGGCTCGCCGTGGTCGCCTATGATTATGCGGCCGCCCGGCAACACATCCGAAACGGGATCAACGGGTTCATCGCTCCCTTCGACGACAGAGAGGCGTATCTCGCCCTCTCGGTCGAAGCCGCCCGTAGCGAGCTGAAAGTAATCCGCGAAGAAGCTCGCGACTCGGCCCGCAAGGTTCGCTGGAAAAAGGTGGTGAAACATTTCGAAGCCCAGCTCCGCGGTCTGGCGGATCGCGAACCGTTTGAGCACGAACCGACCGGACGCAGCCATGCCTCCCCTGAAGTTAATTGAATCAATGACCTTACGCCCCGCCATGATGAGTTACGACTACCATTCGATCATCCTCTCTGACATCCATCTGGGGACGAGAGACTCTAGAGCCGACGAGGTCATCGCTTTTCTGAAAGCGACGACATGCCGCAAGCTCATTCTCAACGGGGATATCGTTGACGGGTGGGCGCTCCGGAGCGGAGGACGCTGGTTGCCGTCCCATACGAAATTTATCAGGACGGTCCTGAAAAAAATGGAAAAGCAGGGCACCGAAGTGATCTACCTAAGGGGGAACCACGACGATATCCTGGACCGGTTTCTTCCCGTCGCCTTTGGCGGATTGAGCATCGTCGATGAATACATCCACGAGACTCCCCGGGGAAATTACCTCATCGTTCACGGTGACGGATTTGACTCCGTCACGACCAGTCATCGCTGGGTCGCCATGGCCGGGGCAAAGGGGTATGAGCTGCTCCTCGGGATCAATCGGCTCTACAATCGCTGGCGGGCCTTTCGCGGTGAGGAATACTTTTCTCTCAGCAAGACGATCAAATCGAAAGTCAAATCAGCCGTCAGTTTTGTGGGGCGCTACGAGGACCAGTTGAGGGAGTTGGCGGTGCTTCGCGGTTGTCGCGGTATCATCTGCGGCCACATTCATACCCCGGCAGACAAGGTGCTGGAGGACGGGATTCATTACCTGAACTCGGGCGACTGGGTCGAGTCGCTCACTGCCATCGTCGAAAAGACCCCCGGAGACTTCGAACTGATCCATTACCGCGATTTCATGGAGCGTGAGGAAACGAGTCCGCTCCTCGCCCGTCGGGAAGCCGATTTCGTCGATTTCGTCGAGACCAGAGAAAAGCGGGAGATCGCCGTCATCGGAATGAGATAATTTACAGAGATTCGCTTTCCGGCAATCTTTGTATTCCCTTATAATTGCGGTAAGCTTTCAGATGACTGATTCGGTTCATATTCTGGGAAGTTTTGAAAACGCGCTTCGAGGCGCCCGCAACACGGTGTTGCGGATGGCGAGTATCGCCGAGCAGAATCTCGAACATTCCATCCGCGGGCTTCTCACCCGGAACGCCGATCTCTGCAATGAGGCGATCGCCGAAGAGGACGAGGTGAACCAGTTGGAGCGACTGATCGATGCCGACTCTTTCGATATCCTGATGCGCTACAACCCTGTCGCCGGTGATCTTCGCGAAGTCATCGCCGGCATGAAAGTGGCGAATAACATTGAGCGCATTTCTGACGAGGCACAGAGCATCGCCCGCCGGGCGCGCAAAGTGCTGAAGCATTCCGAGATCCCCGAAGCGGTCCTGATCGAGCCTGTTTACGAAAAGGCCGTGAGCCTCTTTCGCGACTCGATGAAAGCCTATGCCGAGGGTAACACCGAGCTCGCCATGTCCCTCTACGGTCGCGACCGCGACCTCGATCAGGCGCACAGCGATGTCATCCGGGAGTTTTCGAAACGCATGGATCGGGAATCCGGTCAGATCAAACAAGTGCTCCACCTCATCTTCATCGTGCGCAGCCTGGAGCGGGTCGGCGATCATGCCGTCAATATCGGGGAAGACGCGGTTTTTCTTACGAGCGCTGAAGATATCCGGCATCTCGGGCACAAGCGGGCCGCCAAGCGCCTCCGCCGTGAGAGTGAAGAGAACAGTCTCGACGCTGCGGAGTGAAGAAAAAAAACAGGGTTGAGTGAGACACCCAACCCTGTTCGGTCGAAAGGAATAGTTCCCTGAGGGATCAACGCTTCGAGAACTGGAAGCGTTTCCGCGCCTTGGGCTGACCGGGCTTCTTGCGCTCTTTCTTGCGGGGATCGCGGGTGAGGAGATCGTCGTCGCGAAGGGCGTCACGAAGGTCCGGATTGGTCTTCAGGAGGGCACGGGCGATACCGAGCTGGATCGCACCGATCTGGCCGCTCACGCCACCGCCGGCGGCGCTGATCGTGACATCAAACTGATTGGACACGTTGGCGGACTCGAAGGGGAGGAGAACCTTGTTCTGGAGGGAGAGCGTGCCGAAGTATTCTTCGAAGGCGCGCTTGTTGATCGTGATCTGTCCGGTTCCGGGCACGAGAGTGACGCGGGCGGAGGCGGTCTTGCGGCGACCGGTGGCTGAGAATGATTCGCTCATGATAGCAGGGTGGGGGAGATGAAATTAGAGTTCGAAAGCCTTCACCTGCTGGGCATCGTGAGGATGTTCGGCACCTGTGTAGATCTTGAGTTTTTTGAAAATCTGGCGACCGAGACGATTGTGGGGGATCATTCCGCGAACGGCGCGCTCAACGAGAAGCTCGGGACGGCGTGAGCGAACTTTGGCGACAGTCTCGCGCTTCTGACCGCCGACATACCCCGAATAGCTCGTGTAAATCTTGGTGTCCTCTTTGTTACCGGTGAGGCGCACCTTGCCGGCATTGATGATGACGACGTAGTCGCCGCAATCAACGTGCGAGGTGAAAATCGGCTTCCCTTTCCCGCGTAGGAGGTTGGCAGCGGCGACGGCGACGGCACCAAGGACTTTGCCATCGGCATCGATGACGTGCCATTGGCGTTCAATTTCTTCAGCTTTGGCAGAAAAGGTTTTCATTTCCCAGATCAATAATCTCCCGGTACAGTTGAAACGGAGGCAGTATGTCCGTTTAAAATGAGCCCCTGTGGCGGGAGGGACGGGAATCTATGTGGTTTGCAGCGGATGTCAAGCGCCGGAAGGCATGAAATATCAGGGGGTGCGGGGGGATTGAAAGTTTCGGTTCCCGTTATTGAACAGTAGAACCGGGCCGGGCGTCAAAATCGAAGTGCGGCCGTCTCCCTTTTCCCGCCACGCCATCCTATGAAGACGTTCTCCCTGCTCCTCTGCGCTTTCGTCCTGACTTCGGTCGTTGCCAATGCTTCCCCGGCGACGGGTGAGGAGGTGTCTCCCGAAGCACAGGTCGCATCAGGTCTGCCTCTGCCTTATTGGGAAGAGGGGGAATTCCGTGACAACTTCGATGTCCGGATGTGGCCAAGGTCGGTCGTGATCTGGCTGGAGGAGGAAAACCTGCGTTCTCTCATCGCCGATCCCGCGACGCCGGACGCAGAGCGACAATCACTGAAGCGCATCCTCGCGATGCAACGGGCTTGGCGGGTCCATGGTTGATTGATTGTGGAAGGGTGTCTTTTGTCTGATGAATCCGGGAATTGTAAAAAAATCGTCTGAATTTTATTAAGTATTGTAAATAATTTGGATTCCCTTATGATTATGGCATGTCCACTGGTCATAATTCGATAAACTTTTTCAACGGGGATCCTGTCCCTTCATCGGGGCGGCGTCCGCAGGGGGCCGGCCACCATCACCCCGGCCTGGGATGGGTGACGCCCCTGACCGAGGTCAATGAAATGACTTCCGTGTCCCACGAGGCGCTCCTGGTCGGCGCGGCTGACCAATATAGTCTGGGCGATCTGCTGATGCCGCATGTCCTCACGAGGCTGATCAATTTTTCCCGTCTCCGTTGCGGCGGGCTCGTCACGGCGGATCTCACCCCGGTCGGCGGTCACTCGGTTCGGAACTACGGGGAATGTGTTCTCGAAATGCGTGGTTCCCACCTGAAGTTGGTTCACTTCGGGGCCGTCGACATCTCAATCGGGCTCGTCGAAGGATACGAGGCGGCCGCAGACGGCGAAGAGGCGGAACGCTTTGAAAGTCTCGCGATGATAAGCGGACGAGACGAACTAGGCAACTACGTGCGTCGTCGCACGGGGCAGATGGGCGATTTTGCCTACCTGCTCGCTCCGGAGGGGGAGTTTTACGGTGCCGGTCTCAGCTTTCATGCGATCGGACTTCCTGATCCCGGGAGTCTCACGGAAAAAACGAAGACAAGCCTCCTCGAGTCGCTGCGGCAGGCCCAGTTCGTCGGAGTCCGCGACGAGAATGGCGCGAACTTCCTCGAAGCTGAAGGGATCGCGGTCGAGCGGATGCCCTGCGGATTGAGTGTGCTGCCTCAGGTGTGTGCCCGTCAGTTGCGCGAGTGCCGCGACAGCAATGCTCTCGAGTCGATTCGTCATCGTTTTCCGAATGGTTGGATTTCGGTCGAGGTGAGTGGGGTGCGTCCTGCTGATTTTGATCGAATGACCGCCGCGCTGCGCGAAGTCAGTGATCGTGCCGGACTGGGACTTGTCTTTTTCGAAGCTCGCAAGTCTTTCCCTGATCACAATCCGGTGAACCTTCGCCGCTGGGTCGAGGCTTTCCCCGAGTGGCAGGCGGCGGGATTCGGGTCGGACAATATCTGGGAATTGGCCTCGCTCCTCCTTCACTCGCGGCTCTACTGCGGCAGTTGCCTCAGCTCGCGCGTCATTTGCATGTCGGGCGGAGTCGCCCGCATCAATGTTCCGACAGGGTCGCCGGCCGCACGCAGCTATTGCGAACTCTGGGAGCACGACAGCGTTCCAATCGAGTTTGCGGAGGATGAGGACTGGATCGTCGCCCTCGAGGAAGCGCTCTGCGCCGACCTCTCCGCACTACAGCAGCATGCCACCTGGCTTCATCGCCGCTACCAGGAGTCGCTTGAAAGGTTTTGCCGCGACACGGGCATGAATGCACGGCTCACCGCCAGTCCGGTGGAGACGTCACATTCGAAGTCAGCTGCGCTCTCTCATCACCTGCATGATGAATGGCTCAGCGACACGCGGACCACGCACCTCTTTAAGCGCCTGAACCGCAGACTCTTGTCAGGATCGCTCCTCGCGAAAAAGAGGGCGGCTACGGCGCGGATGCCGTGAGGGGCAATCTCGACCCGATCGCAGCGGCGGAAGAGTCAGAAACGTCCTTTCCTATATTTGGCTTCGATGCGAAAGCCGTAGGACAGGGCCGTCGGGTCATTTGTCCTGATGGAGAGAATCGACCTCGATTTACCGCTCCGGAAGGAGAAGGGTGCCCGATAGCCGACGGTGATAGTTCCGGTCGAGCCACCCAGGAGATAGCGCGGACTTGATCTGACGCTAAAGGAACGGCCTGAGGTCCGGGCGAAAGGGATCGAGAGGGGCAGAGAGCCGGGAGCATTGGAAATCGAAAACTGCCGCACGACCGTGCGGCCCGGGCGGACGCGTGGACCGAAGTTTGTCCCCGAGAGCTTGCTCAAACTCAATGTTCCGTTAGGGATGGCAATCCCTCTGCCCGAAACGCTCGCGACGGCATCGACGCCGGTCGGTTGAGCAAGGAAGGCGCTGATCCAGGAGTAGTAGTTGCCCACGTTCGCATAGATGCCAGGGGTATCCCTTACGGCGCAACCGAGACCGTAACTGGTTATGCCAACGAGGAGCGGATCGGTTCCGCCGTTCGCTCCGTCGATGTCAAAGAGTGGGCCGCCACTGTCGCCGGCGCAGGTGTCTTTCCCGTTCGCTGCGGCGGAGAGATGGCGATTGTCGAGATTGTTTACGCCATAGACCCGTCTTGCGGTGATGATTGAAGCGATCGCGAGATCGACTGCCTGCAACTCGGTGGGATATCGCGGTGAACCTTTCGTATCGCCCCAGCCGATCGCCCGGACTGCCGCGCCGACGGTAACCGCCACGGGACTGGTCGCCACGTCAATGGGGGTCACCGTATTGATCGGCGCATCGAGCAGGATGAGGGCGACATCGTTGTAGAGATCGCCCCTAACGTCGGTGAAGGACGGATGAATGTAGATTCCTTTGACGCCTCGAATCTCGGCAGCCGCGCTGTCATCGAGATCAGTGAAGTTCACCAGAACCTGGAGGCCCTCGGCCACTTCGCCCTCCAAGCAGTGGGCGGCGGTGAGAATCCAGTCGGGAGCGATGAGTGAGCCGCCGCAGAAATGTCTGTCGAAAAGGGAGCCGCCAGTCGTTTTCGCCACCGCTGCCATCCAGGGATAGTCGCCGTCGGTGGCTTTAGTCCCGCCGACGATCTTCGTCTGGGCCTCACCTGGAAGCGGACTTGTCAGCAGGGCGGCAACGATGGCGAGGGCGGCAGAGATTTTCATGGGTGGACTGATTTGATGAAAGAGACTGGAGAAGTATTGTAACCAATAGACGAACGACTTGCCATCAAAACCCGAATTTATTCTGTTTTCTTAACGTTGCGGGTAATTCTGAGATACTGACGCTTTGTTAACAGTCCGATCTTGCTCATGAGTGAGCAGGATCTATCCTGTAAACGGGCATTCCAGTCCGGCAACCCGCCGGCCGATGCCCTTCATCGCTCCGGACGACTTCAAACCCGATCATGCGACGTTATTTAATCACAGCCCTTACAATTGGCAGCGCCGTCACCCTGGTGGTGCTGACTCTGTATTTTGTCGGGGCCTTCGAGGCGATGGTAACATGGCTGGGGAATCTGTATGCCTCGCGAGGGCTTTTCCCGGCGGAGGTGGTCAGGATCAAGTGGCTGGAGATCCCGCTGATCGCCGTCGCCGCCGTGGGGGTGGCCTGGTGTGTCATCGACGTCTCGCGCCCGGCGCAGAAGGTGCTCATCGCGCTGTCCGGTGCACTCGTGATGGCGGGGCTATCACCGACGCTGGCGCTCTATGATGTGCTCCTCGATCCCTTTTCGGTGCTGGCGGCGGTGGTGCTCTCCTCGGCCGCATCTTTCGCCTACGCGGGAACCGAGAGGGGGCTGCGGAAGCGTGTTCTCGAGGAAGTCCTCGGTCCTCGTGTCTCGAGCCGCACTTTTGAGGACTTGTTGGAGGCTCCGGCCCCCCCGGATTTCAAGGGGGCAACGCGTGAGGTCTCGGTCCTGACCTGCCGCCTTTTTGATTACGAGGGGCTGCAGGAGTCGATGGAGCCCTCCGAGTTGATGAAGTTGAGCAATCTCTTTATTCGTAGCGCCTCGACTTATCTACTCTCGAGAGGCGGGTATCTCGATGAATCGAGTCCCGAACTGGTGCGGGTCTCTTTCGGGATGCTCAGACCATCCGATGACCATGCCGGGCAGGCTTGTCGTGCCGCGTTGGGACTGCGCAGCCGCTTGCGTAATCTCAGTCAGGAATGTGAGACTCGCTGGTTCCAGCCGCTCCAGTGCGGGGTGGGGATCAGTTCGGGACGCATGACGGTCGGGGTCTATGGCGGCCCCGGGCATCATTTCTTCAGCGGGATCGGCGCCGTCACTGATTACTCGCGGAGACTGGCGCTGGCGAACCTTCGTTACGGGTCTGATATTCTCATTGGGCCGGAGACATATCGCCTCGTGCATGGTGCCTGCGAGGTGAGGCCGATGGAGATGTTCTATGATCCGGGCACCCGCCTGATGACCGAAATCTATCAACTGCTCGCGCGGAGTGATTCTTTTACGAGCGAGGAGAAAGGTCGTCGGGACCTTTTCTGGCAGGGAGTCATCTATTTGCGCGAGAGGAATTACGAAGCGGCTCTCGATTGTTTCAGCCGATCGCGGCTGCCGGGCTCCGACGATGCGCCGGCGGCGTATTTTATAGGCCGGGCGCAGGAAGGTGTCGCCGCCCCCGAAGCTCCCGCGAGTCGTCTCCTCCGCGAGTTAACCGACGAGGGCCACGCCAGGCTTATCTCAATGATGTGATTTCTATCTATTTCCACGCATGGCACAAGTTGATTATCCGGAGCCGGTCAAGGCGCTCATCTCCTATCTCAAGCAGTTGCCCGGGATCGGGCCGAAAAGTGCGGAGCGTATCGCGGTCTGGATGATGCAGCAGGGCGTGGGGACGACGCTACCGTTTTCTGATGCGGTAAAGCGGGCGGGGGCTCTTGTCATTGAATGTGCAACGTGCGGCTTTTTCTCCACCGAGGAACTCGGTTGCGCTATCTGCGACGGGCTCCAGCGTGACACCCAGCTCCTCTGCATCGTGGAGCAGCCCACGGATATTCTGCCGCTCGAACGTTCGGGCGCATTTCGCGGACATTATCATTCACTGCGAGGCAGGATCTCGCCGCTGGACAACGTCGGACCGGAAGATCTCCGTATCGGCGAACTGATCGAGAGATTGAGAGATGGTGCGTTCACCGAGGTGATCCTCGCACTGAGCTCGGACGTAGAGGGCGAAGCGACTTCGAACTACCTCGCCGAAGTGCTCACGGGCTTCCCCGGGATGCATATCACCCGTCTTGCCCAGGGATTGCCGGCCGGGGGAGGGCTCGGAAGCGCGGACGAACTCACTCTGATGCGTGCTCTCCAGGGGCGGGTCGGTCTCTGAGTCGGGGTGATCAGCGGGCGACTGCCGTGATCTCGATGAATTCGGGAATGATCGTCAGGCTTTTTTCGGCGAGACCGCGCAGCACCAAAACCGGGGTCTCGGCGCCCGCCGGGAGATTGTGAATCACTTCGACGAGATCGTCGAGCGATGCGGTCTCGATTCCGTCCATCGAGAGGATGACATCGCCGACGACTAGGCCGCTTCTTTCTGCCGGGGAGCCGACTTTAACTTCCACGACCTCGGGGGTCGAGCTTTGATTGTGAAAGACGAGTCCCACGCGGACCGGGCCGGACCGGTTGTGGGCTTTCACATCTTCGATCAGCTTTCGGATACGGGAGACGGGAATGGCGTGGACTTCGCCCTTCTCCTCGCATTTCTGCCCGGTGAGTATCCCGGCAAGCTTGCCCTCTTCGCATACCAGCGGGGTGCCGGAAGAGCAGAACTCCTCGGGGTCGGCGACCCGGACTCGCAGCATCGGCATGGGAAATTGTTCACCGCGATGGGACCAGTCCTTGCCCGCGACCGTGGTGAGGCAGGCGGAGCGATTGGTGAGGCAGTTCAGCTTCCGGCCGCCCTTCATCTCTTCAGCGTGAGCGAGGGAAAACGGGGTGAGATGGGGAATCGGAGCTTTCGCCTCGAGGAGACAGAGCCTCTGTGCCTCGTCGACAAAAAGAACGCGGGCCTCGACCTTATCCGTGCCTGAGACCAGAGTGGCCCGGCTGAGGTCCGCCAAGGGGACGGATTCCGGAATCACGCTGATAATCCAGGTGGCCCGGTCCACACAGGCACCGGGACTCTTGAACTCATCGGACCAGTTGACGGTGACGGTGGAGAGCGGTCGCTCTTCCGCCAGGATGAGGTTGGTCGCCGCCGGGGTGGTAAGGGCGAGAATCGCTGCGAGGCGGGAGATCATGGCCGGGCGAATTAGAGTTCTCTGAAAGTGGCGCGGGCTGAGGCGGGAACGATTCCCTGTCGTTCCGAGGGGCTGCTTCCAAGGCCCGGGACGCGCAGGTCGCGGCGGGGCAGTTGGAGAGTGATTACATCCACCGCAGTGGGGGGCGTCGCCGCAGTGGCTGGCGCAGGGGGGAGACGGTTCTCGGTGATCGAGGCGATCCCCGGCACGCTTGTTACCTTCTCCGAATTCGCCGGGCGCGCCGTGTAAATGCCGAAGGCAATCGCCGCCGCCGCTGTCGCGCCAACCGGGGCGAGCCACCGGGGACCGTTGATTTCGTCGAACCACATCGTCACTCTCTCAAAGAGAAGTCCACGGGCGGATTGTTTGAGCATCTCACCGCGCTGGCGGTCTTTGAAATCTTCCAGGAAGGTTTGGAAATACTCGTCGCCGGGCGTTTCGTACTTCTTAAGGCGGATCAAACGTTGGATATCTTCAGGGTCTTTCATCACCTTCTCGAGAAACAGGGCAGTAATAAAGGTTTGCTTCTGGACTTTTTCAATCACAGATCGCACCGCAAACCAATAAAGACTACTTTCGGAAGTCTTCGAGGTGAGATTGCAGCAATCTGTGAGCGTAAAAGAGCCGTGATCGCACTGTTCCCTCTGAAACTCCGAGAATTTTCGAAATTTCCGAGTGTGGCATCCCCTGGATGTCGAACATCGTGACCACCGCCCGATGATCTACTGACAATTGCTGCATGGCCATGTTCAATCTTTGCTGTAATTCCGCAATATTAGCCTCGCGCACCGGATCGCTCTTTGAGGTGGCCTCAATGAAGTCGTGGTCGTTCTCGATCGCGAGATCGACGTCGTCGAGACTCATCGTCCGGCGTCGGTTGCGCTTTTTGAGGAAATTCAGGGTCATGTTCGTCGCAATCGAGTAGATCCACGTGTAGAACGAGGACTTGCCTTGGAAGCGCTTGATCGAGCGATACGCCTTGGCGAAGACGTCCTGAAGGAGGTCGTTCGCGTCCTCGCGGTTCGAGGTCATGTGATAGACGAGGCCGTAGAGCTTCGGAGTGTACTTGCCGACCAGTTCGTCAAAGGCCCGTGTGTCGCCACTGCGGGCACGGTCCACCAGATCCAGATCCGGATCGGGTTTGCGCATGAGTTGAGCTCCTGTCATCGCGGTGGCCGAATTCGTGCTCGTGCCTGTATCGGTTGCTGAACCCGTCTTCATGTCTTCGCTCTTTCGGTGCGTCCCGGTGGTTGGGGCCGGTGGCGGGGCGGAAGGGTCCGGGAGGGTCAGGAGGGATCTTTCGCTTTCTCTTTCCATCTGGAGAGGGCGGTCTCGGAAGACATCATGACGTCTTCGCGACCTTGGGAAGTGACGACGGAGCCGTCGGGGGCAAGGATAATGAGCGCTGGTATGCCGCTGATTTCGAACTGCTGGGCGAGGGCGTCGGCGGCCTTCGAGCTGGCTCCGGGGATGGAGAGCCATTTCATCTCCATCTGTTTGATGTATTTCGATTTGTCTCCCTGGGACTTGTCGAGGCTGACGAAGACGATTTCGAAATCCTTATCGGCATTTTCATCGCGGAACTTCACGAGGCTGGGCGTGAAGGCACGGCAGGGCGGACACCAGTGGGCGGAGAAATAGAGCCCGATATGTTTTCCCTTCAGGGTCGCCGAATCGATTTCTTTTCCTTTCGCGTCGTGAAGGACCGCAGGAAGGAGGTTCGTCGCCGACGGCTCGTTGCCGCGCAGCGATGGGACGTTGACCGAAAAGGCGACGAGGGCGGGGAGAAGAAAATATCGGATCATTGTCTGACAAGGGTTCACTGGGTAAGACGAAGCGCTTGACTTGATCTTGCACTTGTTACGCGGAATAAGCGCCGAAAATTAGCGAATTGCCGATTTTCCTACCCCTTTGGCGGGAAAAAACGGCTTTCACACTGAGAAAACGGAATGATGTGATGCTAAGAATCTTGATTCATTCGCGGGAAGATGGCAGAAATCGGGCATGTCCGAACTTTCCACACCCACCAGCCATGATCGCCGCAGGTTCCTCGCCGGTTCCGGCCTCGCCCTCGGGGCCGTCACCACAGCTATGATCACCAGTTCGCCACCGGCCTCGGCGGAGGAAAAGTCGAAGCGTTTCCGCTTCGGGCTGAATATGTCCACGATCCGCGGTCAGGAACTCGATGCCGCCGAAGAAATCGACATCGCGGGCAGGGCCGGCTATGAGTGTATCGAGCCGTGGTTTCGCAAATTGAATGAATACGTCTCGGCCGGCGGTTCACTCGATGACCTGAAAAAGCGTATCGACGAGCACGGACTCACCGTCGAGAGCGCGATCGGCTTTGCCAAATGGATCGTCAACGATCCGACCGAGCGGGCAGCCGGCCTCGAGGAGGCGAAACGTGACATGGACATGATCGCCCGTCTCGGAGGCACTCGTATCGCCGCGCCTCCGGCCGGGGTGCCGAATGGTGAGGTGGTGTCCCTCGACGACGCGGCGGATCGCTATCGTGCGCTCCTTGAACTCGGGGACACGATGGGCGTCGTGCCGCAGGTGGAAATGTGGGGCGGCAACCCCACGATCGGCACGGTCGAAAAGGCGCTCTACGTGGCGATCCGCTCGGGTCATGCGAAAGCATGCTTCCTCGGGGATGTCTATCACACGTATAAAGGAGGATCCTCCTTCGAGTCGCTCTTGCTGATGGGGCCTCAGGCCTTGCAGAATTATCACATGAACGACTACCCGGCCGATCCGACGCTCGCCACGATCAAGGACGCCGACCGCGTCTATCCCGGTGACGGCATCGCCCCGCTTACGCAGATTCTGAAAAATTTCGAAGCCGTGGGTGCCTATCCCGTTCTCTCGCTCGAGTTGTTCAACCCCACTTACTGGGCGATGCCGGCATTGGAGTGCGCCACGGTGGGGCTCGAAAAAATGAAAGCAGCGGTCGCAGCCGCCAGTTGAGCCGACTCAGCGTTCGCACTGGTAGACAAACGCCGGCGGCAGGTTTCGCCAGGCGGTGGCGCTGCGGGTGACGGTGGAGAAGTTTGACTTCAGAAACATTCGAAACCTCTGCCCGGCCGGGAGGGCGAGTCCCTGCCAGTAGGCGAAGGTCGCGAATTTCCCGCCCGGAGGCAGGACTTCGAACATCGCCTCGAGGAGTTTGTCCTGCAGGTCCGGTGAAAAGGCCGCCCACGGCAGCCCGCAGATGATCGCATCGACCTGCCCGATGCCGCGTTCGCGACAGAGCTCGGGGACGCGGCTGACGCAGTCCTCCAGCACCTCGACATCAGGGCAGCGGCTGCGGGTAATCGCCACCAGTTCCGGGTCGCGCTCGATGGCGAAAAAGCGGGTCTCCCCTCGCAGGCGTTTCGAGACCGCCTCGGTGAAGACGCCGGTGCCGGGTCCATACTCGACGACACAAGCGAGCGAGTCCCAGTCGAGCCAGTCTGTCATGAGTCCGGCGAGAATCGCCGAGCTCGGAGCGATCGCGCCGATCTGACCGGAGTTCCGGAAGAATGCTTTGAGAAACTGGGCGTGGTGGGACATCAGGTATTTGTTTTGGCGAGAGACACGTCGAGATTCATGCGCACGAGCTGCCCCATCGTCTCGCAGCCGGAGAAGGCTGAGGTCTCGTGGTAGCCGTTGAGTCCGTCGCGGAGAATGATGACGTGCTCTTCGGGAGAGATTTCATCCGGACACATCGCCTTCCAGAGAGCGTCCAGGCGAATGTGCGCGATCTGGCAGCGACGCTCGATGAGGGTGCGCTCCTCGTCCTGATACTGCCGCATCGTCTGGTAGTTGAGGTGGGTCGTGCACAGCTCCACGACCATGGCATTTTCGAGGAAAGTTTGCGGGAGATACATCTCCTTGTTGCCCTCGTAGCTCTGCTGATCGAAGTCGATCGCCCGCACCCGGTACTGGGCGTCCTCAAAGTCGGGCGTGATGTCGACGACGTAATTGTAGCTCCGCATGTCGCCGAGGAGCCGCACGAAGCTGCGCTCGTTGAATTTCACAAACTCCTTCGCGACGCGAACGCGGTTGGTTTCGGGACGCTCAAAATACTCGCGGATGAAGGTGTCGCCCGGCACCCCGGCGATGTGCTCTTCGATGAGGGTGTTGCCGTTGACGAGGTAGTTGATCCGGTTCGGGGAGAGGACGTGCTCGAGTTCGAGCCCGTAGATGCGCGAGGCATCGGCGATCTTCACGTAAAAGTGATCGTAGTTGTCGTTGAACTGATTCACGATCCGGATCCGGAAAGGCCGCGAGTTGCCGAAGTCACAGAAGTCGACCCGGCCGAGGAGGAGATGCTCGCGCGAGCGGAAGTCGTTCGTTTTCAGCAGCGAATAAATCTGGATGAGCTTAGCCCCGAGTTCGGCCCGGATCGCCGGATCGTAAAAAGCTGTCTTCCAGAGCGTGTCGTTTCCATCCCGATCAAAGAGGGGATAGAGCTGCGAGAAACGATGGAGTTCCTCATAGAGCGGCGGGATCTCGAGGGAGCGCCGATAGTAGGTGAGATACTCATTTAACCCCCTGCTGACCGGGTAGAATCTCTTGCGCTTGAGGTTGATGTTCACGATCTGTTCGGGGGAGGCTCCTCAGTATTGCCTCCAATGAGCATTTGGAAAACGGGAATTCAGGGAAAGATGCGGCTCCCCCTTATTTCCCCATCCACTCCAGCAGCCAGGCCGGTGGTCGCGGATCCACACCCGTTCCAAAACAGAACGCGGTGATATGGAAAAAAAGTGGAGCCGCGAAGCAGAGCGAATCGATTCGGTCGAGGAACCCGCCATGGCCGGCGATGGCGCCGCCCCAGTCCTTCGCCCCGAGATCACGCTTGATCGCCGAGAGGACGAGACCGCCGAAGAATCCGGCAAGGCAGATCAGCAACGCCATCGCCGCCGCCTGCCAGGGGTTGAAGGGGGTCGCCCACCACAGGCAGGCGCTCACGAGCACGGTCGAGCCGATTCCGCCGATCGTTCCCTCCCGGGTCTTGTGAGGGCTCACCCGCGGGGCGACGGGGTGTTTGCCGCAGGTCTTGCCCCAGACGTATTGGAGCACGTCGCTGAGCTGCACGGTGAGAACAAAAAAGAAGAGCAGGTTCGCATTTTTCCCCTCATACCCGGCGATGGGGAGGGCGAGGAGCATGGGCATGTGGCTGACCGCGTAGACGCAGATGAGGAGCGCCCACTGGATCCGAGCCGTGCTCATCAGGAAATCTTTTGTCTCTCCCGTGAGGACCCGGCGAAAGGGGATGAAGATGAAGGCGTAGACCGGAATGAAGATCGCGAAGAGCCCGTACCAGTGCAGCCCCACCAGCAAATAGTGCAGTGGCAGGATCACGAAAAAGGCCCAGAAGAGGACCTCGTGATCGGCCCGTTCGGTGCGATTCAGCGTGATGAATTCGCGCATCGCGAGAAACGAGAGCATCGCGAAAAGCACTGTCGTGAAAATCGGGCCCAGCAGGATCGTCGCGCTGAAGATTGCCGCCATGACCCACCAGGAACGGATCCGCGCGTTCAGGTTGGCGATCGTCGGTGCGGCGGCCCCGTCGCGACAGCGGCGGGAAAGGATCGCGCCGACGAGCGAGGCGACCACGAGGATGCCGCCGACGATGCCGAGGAGGAGTCTGGTGTGCGGGTCCATTCGGGTGGTTATGCGGGAGAGCCCGCTTCGAGCAGGCAGGCGCGGGCGCGCGCGAGGAAGTCGGGTTTTGATTCTCCTCCGGGAAGACGAATGGGTTCGCCAAATCTTGCCTGGGCAATTAGCGGAACGAGGAGACGCGATCCTTTCGGCAGGATGCGGCTGAGGTTCTCGAGTTGCACCGGGACGAGCGGGATCTCCGGATAGCGCTTCGCGAGATGATAGAGCCCCGACTTGAACTCGGCCGTCTCTCCTCCCGCATTACGCGTGCCTTCGGGAAAAATGATGACCGAGCGGCCCGCCTCGAGCGCCTCACCGAGACGATCGACCGGATGATTGTGCCGGGTCACCGCCTGACGCGGGATGAGGATGGCCTGGAAGAGATCGCAGGCGATGCGACGGCGCAGGGAGGTCGCTCCCCAGTAGTCCTCGGCCGCCGCCGGGGAGGTGAGTTCGCGCACCTCGTCGGGCAGGGCGGCCCAGACCACCACAAAGTCCATGTGGCTGGCATGATTGGCAAAATAGATCGCCGGTCCCGCCCCGTGCGGAGTGGCTGGAAGGAGTCGCACCCCCGTGGCTAGGCGGGCGAAGCTGGCAAGGAGGCGGCGGATCATGCGGGCGGGTCGGTGCGGCTCATTTCGTGAAGTCTGCGCGAGAGTGCCCCGAGACGGCGGAAAAGGGTCGCGACGATCCCGACTGCCATGAGACCGAGCAGCCAGGGGAGGACATTCACCGGCGAGTCGAGTAGTGCGAGCAAGGCCATGACGAGACAGCCCGCCGTTGCCAGCGCCATGCGATGCGGTTTCGCCATGGGCCCGCGGAAATCGTGGCTCCCCGTGAGGCTCGCCCCGTGCATGCGCACGGCAGCGGTCATGAGCGCTCCCGTGGCACAGAGCCAGCCGAGGGTGACGCTGAGTTCGCCTCCCCCCGCATATCCGAGCGCGGCGAGAATGAGGGTGTCAGAGAGGCGGTCGGGAAACTCGTTATAGAGATCTCCGTTCGGCGATTTCAGGGAGCCTTCCACCGCTAGCATGCCGTCCATGAGGTTACAGATGAGGCGCAGTTGGATGCCGGCGGCGGCGAGAACCCAGAGCAGGGCGGGGGAGAGACAGCGGCAGGGGACGGCCAGCAGGCAGGCGGCGCTGCCGGCGGCAAAAACCACGCTCATGACCGAGACCTGATTCGGCCGTATCCCCACCCTGAGCATTCCACGGAGGAGTGCATCGGCCCAGCGGGAAGTCCGGGTTTTCAAAGGTCGACGGGCGGAGAGATCGTTCACCCTGACATCATGACACCCGAAGCGGGCCGGTGGCAAGGATGGAGCGCTTTTACCGATCAAAGTTTGCTGAATTTTTTTGCACTTCCGCAGCGGGGGGCGGATCAGTTGTCAAAGTTCTCGTCGCTGAGGAGATCAACGACGGTCTCGGAGGCGACGACTTCAAAGTACTGGAAGAAATCGTTCAGGGTCCGGATTGGCGGCCAGTCCTTCGGATCGGTCCACCAGGCTTCGAATTCATTCGCCGCGATACTGGGAAAATGGGCATCGAGGAGCGCCGTAGTGCCGAGGGCATCCATTCGGTCGATCTCCTCGACGAGGTAGACCGTGCTGAGATACACGGAAGTTTCATCCTCGATCGGATCAGTCTCGAGCTGATTCAGCCACTCGACAAACTTCCAGGTCGGTCGGATCACCAGAGCGCAGCGGTCTATAAAACAAAAGTCTTCAGGCATGGTGGTAAAGGGTGGCGGAAAAGAGGTCTTCAGTCCGGCGGCTTCAGTGGCGACCCGAGGGGCGCCGGTTTCCAGGGCGGGATCCGGGTCGGGCGTCGGCGGCCTTACTGGCCTGCGGGGCGCGGGAGGAGAGGGCCGGGCTCGCCGGTCCAGCCCTAAGACTGCCGGCCCCCGCCGCATTGGCACGACGGGCGGCAAAGGAGCGGGTCTTCACCGTCCCTAACGCGCGCGCCGGGGCGGGGACAGATGATGGCTGGGCAGTGGCGGGGGAGGAAAGGGCAGAGGAATCGGCCGGTCGGATCACCGGGACCGAATGGGCGACGGCGGGGCGAACTCTGGTTTTCACCAGCGCAGCCCGCGCACGGGTTCGGACGGTTCCGTCGGGCGCATGGAACGCCCGAAATTTCGCCTGGGGGACAGCGCCCTCCAGACGTGTTTTGGTGAGAGCGATCTCAACATTGGAAAGAGCCGTAGCAATTCCACCTGGAACGAAGGGATGGCGCGGGGGATTTTCCGCAGTAGTGCGACTGCCCTTATCGGGGAGTGACCTCACAGGGTAGCGGGAAGATGTCCTGATTCGCGTTTTCGTGAGAGCCGCTTCTATTGCTGAGGCGGCCCCGCGATCCGACGCCTTTGCGATCTCGCGGTATCGGAGTGAGCGGTCGTAAAGAGTGGTCGTGAGCGGGATCACGGCGCTGGGACCGCCCGGGTGTGGGACGGGAACGAGCAAAGCACGAACGAAAGGAGCGTCGATCGGGGCGGGGGATTCGATCGACTCGATCGTCGTTGCTTCCACCTCGGCCGACTCGTCGACGGCCACGGTGAAGGTGACCGGTTCTTCGATCCCGACTCCGCCGCGGACGGGAGCGATAGGCTGGGTGTACGAGCCGCGTCGCCGGTCGTGGAGCGCCCCGAGCATCGCGAGACCGGGGGTGCCGGCCGGGAGTTTTTCCACATTGGCGGGACGACTGAGGATCTGGGTCTTGTTGACCCCGCGGATCCGATAGCGAATCCCCGCCCAGGTGACTTTGTCCTGCGTCCAGGTGCTCGCGAGGAGCAGCCAGTGCAGACCGATCCAGAAGGGAGTGAGCATGTGCTCGAGCCAGCCGGCTGCAAAAAGCTTCTGTCGTATCCCGTTTTCGGTGAAAAGGGAGAGGTAGACTTGCTGGCGGGCGAGTGCGCGGAATTGGTCAATGGCGTAGGCTGCCGCTACCGGAATCCAGGCATAAAAGTAGCCGTAAATCAGCGCTGCCACGATGCTGAGGGCGCCGTGGACGTAGAAGCCGAGCACCAGATTAATCCCGGTGTAGAGAATCGGGCTGAAGACCTTCACCTGCGTGTATTGGCGCTTCACGAACTCGAAGAAACCTCCCCAGGTGAAGTCCACCATCGTCGGAATGATGAGGGAACGCACGAAAGCGATCTTGTTTCCCGCCTTTCGCGCAGCCTTGGAGAGTCGGAGGTCGTCGTTGAGTGAACCGGCGAAGAGCGAGGGGACATTCAGCGCATCAAAAACGGACCGCGAGATCGCCATCGAGCCTCCCCAGAGGACGTTGGTGAGTTGATTTCCTCCCTGCGTGGTGATCGAGGCGTTGATGACACTGGCGAGCTGATTCGGCAGGGTGGGGCGTTTCGGCACGAGCCAGCGGTAGGTCGTCGAGAGCGGATGGGTGCCCTGATTGATTGGGGCGACCAGTTTAACGAGCCAATCCGAGCCGCAGACGATGTCGGCATCGGCAAAGGCGATGATGGCATCCTCACCGGTGAGATCGGCGAAGGCGGCGAGCTGATTATGGACCTTCTGGCCTTCATTGGTCGCGAGTCCGGCACAGACGAGAGTGACACTGCGCAGTCCGTCATCGACCTCGGGATGGGTCCAGACCGGATTGCGCGGGCCTACCTCGAGGTGCTCCCCGAGCCAGACTGCGACCGGATCGTCCCAGGACTCGAAGGACACGATGACACGGTAATCGCTGTACTTTTGGGCGAAAATCGAATCGAAAAACCGGGGCGTTGATTGGAGATCGAATCCTTTCACCGGGATGATCAGGGCCACAGCCCGCTGCTGCCGGGGTCCTTTCCGCCAGCGCCGGTCCTGATTACGGCGGGCGATGTTAAACCCGAATACACGAAAGGCCGCGATCAGAATCAGCAGCAGCCAGACGCCCCAGAATATTAACAAAATGCGCTCCATCATTTAACCCGTGCAAATTGAGCGTAGGTGCATAGACTGCAAGTAATATCGGCATGCCTCCCCCATGAAAGTTGCCCAAACCCAGAATCTCAGGAAAACTTATCATTTCGGCGACACCGAGGTGCATGCTCTCCGCGAGGTGAGCCTCGAGATCGATGAGCACGAGTTCATCGCCGTCTGGGGGCCTTCCGGTTCGGGTAAGTCGACTCTCTGCAACCTCATCGGACTCCTCGACGTGCCGACTTCCGGGGAAGTGCTCGTCGGGGGGCAGATCGCATCCGGCCTGACTGACGCCCGCCGCAGTGAACTCCGGAACTCCTCGATCGGGTTCGTTTTTCAAAACTTTAACCTCATTCCGGTTCTCACCGCCCTCGAGAACGTGATGCTGCCGCTCCAAATCTCGGGGGTTTCCAAAAAAGAAGCATCCCGCCGCGCCGAGGCGCTCCTCGAAGAAGTCGAGCTGAGCGATCGCATGCGGCATCGCCCACAGAAAATGAGCGGCGGGCAGCAGCAGCGCGTCGCCGTCGCGCGCGCCCTCGTGACCGACCCGGCCCTCGTCATTGCGGACGAACCGACCGCCAATCTCGACACGAAAAACGCCAATCTCATTATCGATCTCATGCGGAAGATCAATCAGGAACGCGGAGCCGCCTTCATTTTCTCGACTCACGACGACCGTCTTCTCGACCGGGTGGACCGCCGCATCCACCTTCAGGACGGGGAAGTGATCGAAGATGTGAGGAGTTAGGATCGCCGCCGGGAGGAGCGCGAATACAAATCATTACTTAGAGTTGATCATTTCCCCCCCTTGTTGTTAGATAATCAGGAATGATGAGTGGCCCCATTTCTGAAGTAAAACC